>OLOL01000994.1_pt1 | contig 26501 bp, 30 predicted proteins | sample 1673081 | NCBI WGS metagenome assembly OLOL01 (sample SAMEA3136753, study PRJEB25190) | human gut metagenome
TAGTCGCGCCGGATAACCTGCAACACCTCGTTGTCACGCGCAATCCGCCAAATCGGTCTCTCATACACATAAAAAGTATCACCGCAGACCAACAGCAAGACCTTTTGCTCGATGTCCTTGGCAAGTGTACCAATCGCGCATGAGAGTTTTTGCCCCGCAATATTTTTTTTGGATTTCTGCAAGCCTTCTGCAGAAACTCTCGGTCTCAGCAACTGTCCGATACGCTGAGCTGCCACGCCAGCTGGTATCATAGCTTCTCGCCCACTTTCACGGCATGGCAGGTCCTCGGACAGCGGCATCGGGGGTGGCAGCGGCTCTTCATCTTCGGAACAGCTGAAAGTTAATTGCGAGAAGATTGTCGATCCATCTTCTGTAGGCAACGGTACGGGAGGTGGCAGTGGCTCGTCCTCTTCGGAAAACGGAAAAATGAACGGGCAACCGGTATCTTCGATTGCATCGGAGCGAGGGGAAGCGGGCAGTGCTTCCTCCTGCCCGCCGTTAAGCTTCACCCCATCGTTAAAAAACGCCGCGATGTCCTCAAAAAGCTCTTTCATCGAACTCACCTCCCTCACCATCCGCAAGGATCGTATACGGAATCTCAGAACCCCCAGCATTACCGAACGGAGATTTTCTGGTGGTCGGCTGCGCCAATGACGCTGTGGATATACTGGCAGGCCCTGGAAGAGAAGTGCCAAACACTCTTCCTGCAAGCGCAGCCATTGCTGTTGCGTGCTCACAGAAGGCTGCCGAGTGGTTTCCTTCGCCGTCTTGACAAATCGAAAACAGCCACCCGATATCAGGCTGCTTTTTCCGCGTCTCCACGAGGAAAAGTGTGCCGTGGGCGCAAACCTTATCGCCAGTCACGAAAATTGGTGTTGGCTTTTCCCCTGGGCGGATGTCCAAGAGCATAAAATTCTCGGTCTTCAACATTTCACGCCCCCCGATATACCTCGAAAGCGAAAACACAAAAAACGGAAATTCGCCGATCTTCCCCGGCCGCCAACTGAAGGTGAGCGGGTGTTGTCCTTCCACCTTCAGATCAAAACTGATCATCGTCACAGGACGAAGTCCCTTTCCTCGTTGCAGAAAAGGTTGGGTCCCTTGCCAAGTGAGCGCTGCCGCAGCCGGATGACTCTGCCTCAGCATCCCCATAAGATCGGTGGCGGCTTTGTCCGCCCCCACGCCAGGAACAAAATTGAAATCTGACCTCATTTAAATTCGTACCTCCCCAAAATTTATACTGCGTGGCCGCCCCTGCCGGCGTTGGTTGCGACTACAAAATCAGTATATCGTTGATTGGGGCATCAGAGGAGAGCCAAAAAAGACATTTTTCTCCACGCTTCGCAATTATTCTATGATTTGTATATAAATTTATTTTAATTAGCATTAAAATTTGTTTATATGCAGCAAACGCATTGCATCATATAGTAATTACCGCATGCTTCAATCATTTCATGATGCTTTTTTCCGGCTGCGCTTACTTATCATTAAATTCGGCTTTTGCAGGTGGTGTCATTGTGTCTAATTCTTCCTCCAAATCTATGCTGAAGGCTAATGAGGACTTTTTAAGCGCGTTTCTTAATGACTGCAAAGAGATTAAAAAAAACGACCTGTCCATTGATATCAGCAATTATTCTCCCTGTGTTTCTTTGGAGCACATCCGATTTTTGCCTGATACGCACTCCTTTTTTTCAAATTTCCCACGTGTAATTCCTTCAGCCAAGAGTGAAACGCACTTTCCCAAAAGCGTACAGGGTGCTCAGTTCATCTATAATGAGATTGCAAACGCCTTTTGTATGCCTTCTCTTCTAAAGACTTTCTATGATTCAGTATTTGATTCAAAAAATGAAACCGATTTAGCCGCTATTATTTCGCCATTTTCATTAGCATTATCGCCGCAAGACTTTATAAAACAGACCCAATATGGATTAAAGCATTTGAAAAGCCCTCTTGATTATTTTCTTGATCTCCCTGACGAAAAGGCGTTTCCCATATGCAATGCTTTCATTACTGATCCTAAAACATACGATTGGGGACCTTTTTTTCTTGCTTATATGGGCTATGATGTTTGCGCAAAAAACACTTTTACTTTTGATAGTGCCCTCACAGGAACTATTAAGACTGATTCCCTAATGAAACGATTTCTCTCAAAAGCGGGTAAAACACCTCCGGCAGAAAGACATCGGGGAGCCCCTAATTACTATTTCCGTAAAGCATCTCCCCAAAATCTCTATCAAGTCACTCTTGCGTTTATTACATTACTTTGGTTGTATGCCTGCAATGTTTTGGAAAAACATTTTACTTATAAAGGCATTGGAAATAGTACGCGTCAATTGCTTACATTTGACATTCTGAAGGATTATTTGGATGAAGACAATACTATCAACCCAACACATAAAAAAGATAACAAACTCCCACCAATGAATATCTACCGACAAAAAATTGTGCAAAATTTCTTGTTGTTTGAGTATTATACGGGGCTATTAAGTGCCTACTATGGGAAGAAATTGCTTTCCAGTGTAAAGTCTTGTTTCACAACGGCCCCTGAAGAGGCGGACCTCATGGTCCTACGAAGCATCGTAAAGACTGTTCAATGGTATCATCCTCTCGTTGTTTTTGATTCCCTAGACATCTGGGGAACGTACAGCATTCCATCAAACAGTAAAGCAAAAGGAATTCATGTTGTAACTGTCAGCATGCTAGCTGAATGTCTTTGCTATGAAAAACGTTTATCGCTTCCTCAAAATGCAGAAGATGCTTTCAAATCATTTCCTTCCAAGGAACAACTTCTTGGAGAAGAATATTTTAAACTGGTAGATGCCATTGAAATGCTTCGTTTTGAGAACAAGCGGTTGAGAAAAAGACTCCGTTTTAATGCCGATGAAGTGACTTCGCAGAACGAAATCGTTGTAGATCGCTCTGCAAATCGTTATGTCATCAATAAAGATCGTAAAATAATCAGCGCATATTTCAAGCTCGGACACTCGATACTAAACTATATCTATAAGCAATCCAAATTATTCAATTATAATTCCGTCTCCGTGCAAACAATGATCAACTATTTGTCGCCCCTTTTTACTACTCAGGCGAAATTATTTGATTACGGAAGCAACCCAGATAATGGGAATTCCCTTGAACACCTTTTCTTTCTCCTTGATGAATATCAAAAATCCATATTAGATACGCTTTTATCAGACGATGGGTTCTACAAATGTAGCAAACGTATGTTTGCTATTTGCAAATTTGGAACAAGTCTCTATCCGCCGGATGATAGGATGAACAAAGAAAAAAAGCAGCAACGGTTCATTAAAATCAACGAAACGAAAAGGAAATTGCAACTCGTTATTGACAATCCTACTGAAGCGTTATATATAAAATGGAACTGCGGAGAAAAAGTTAAAATAAGAGATAACACATTGACTACTAAGCATTACGATATTACTTTTCCCAATCAAGAAAAGCTTAAACAGTTACAAGAAGACTTGGATATCAAGTTTCTCCGTATGGTTATTCTGGAAGATGATTCTCTTTTCAACGAACAGAAATCATCATCCAAAGTCATCCAATTCGCTCGTGAGATACTGGAATACTATTCGTAACAATAAATTTCACATAGCACATGCTTGATGATTACCAAAATATGAGATTTTGAAAATCCCCTAACCGCTAACCCACTTTTATCAAAACGCAGAAAAAACGGCTGAAATCCACTCAAGTGCCTGTATAGGGCATGTGGGAATTTCAGCCTATTTTATTTTCCCTCCTCCATGGTAAATCTGGTGAAAATTTGTGAAACAGTCCCATAAATAGAATTTTCACCTAAAACACCAAGGAGGTTGCCGTAACAGGTCGTGTCAAGATTTTTTCGCACTTTAGTTTGCAAGCTCTGGCATGAATGAAGTCAGCCGGCAATGGAGGCATCCTCAATGGCGGCCTCCAGGTGCTTCATATTCATGTACTTTTTGTTGCCCCACTGGGAGCCAGCTACATGGCGTAGCCGGGCACAGACCAGCATAAGGGCAGAGTTGCCGTCCGGGAAGCTGCCCACTACACGAGTACGGCGGCGGATCTCCCGGTTCAGCCTCTCAATGACATTGTTGGTGCGGATACGGGTCCAATGCTCACTGGGAAAATCACAATAGGTCAGAGTCTCCTCGATGCTGTCCTCCACCTTCTTAGCAGCCTCTTTCAGCTTCATGGAACACAGCTCCTCCACTACGGCCCTGGCCTTTTCACGAGCGGCTTTTTTGCTCTCCTGGGCGTGGATCGCCTTGAGCATTTTGGCTACCAGTTTCACCTTGGAGCGAGGTGTGACAGAGAACACATTACGGTAAAAGTGGACGGTGCAGCGTTGGTATTTGGCTTCAGGGAACACTTCGCCCACGGCCTCCAGCATACCAAGGCACTTATCTCCAACGATGAGTTTCACGCCGTCCAGGCCACGGCCACGCAGCCACTGGAAGAAGTTGATCCAACTGGCCTTGTCCTCTTTCATGCCCTCGGCGGCACCTAAAACCTCACGATATCCGTCCTCATTGACCGCGATTGCCACCAGGATGGCCACATTTTCAAACTCTCCACCCCAGTTGCGGCGCAGATAGATCCCATCCACATAGACATACGGATACCGCCCGCCTTGCAGAGGACGGTTACGCCAATCCTCGATGTGGACATACGCTTTCTTGTTCAGCTCACTGATGGTGGAGGGAGAGACCTTACTGCCCCAGAGAGTCTCGGTAATATCCTCTACACGCCGGACGGATACGCCAGCCAGGTACATCTCAATGAGAGCCTCTTCCACGCTACTCTCCCGGCGGCGATACCGCTCAATGATGGCAGTCTCAAAGGAGATCCCCTTGAGCTTGGGCATCTTGAGTGTGACATCCCCAGAAGTGGTGGTAAGGTTGCGGTTGTAGTGGCCGCTGCGGTAGCCCTGGCGTTGCTCATTGCGCTCGTACCGGGCCGCCTGGGTCAGCTTCTCCGCTTCGGCCTCCAGCAGCTCGTTGAGGGTTTCCTCTACGCTTCCGCGCACAAGTTCCTTGAGCTGCCCCTTGATAACTTCTTCGTTTAGCTGTACAATCTTTTCGGACATGGTTTGCTGTCTCCTTTCGAATGGTGGTGTCGCAACTTCATTCTACCAGACATCTGCAAACCATGTCTCTTTGTCTTTTTGCGAAACTTATTCTACCTGACCAAGGCGGTTGATGGTTTCCATATCGCCGCCTGTCGTCACCCAGACCATTTCTGCGAACGGCTGCGTGATTGCTCCGGCGACAAGGTTGATTTTGTCCTTGCTGATTTCGCCGGACGGCTTGAGGATGCTCTTTTTCAAAAGAACGCTGGCGGTTGATTGCATTCTACTTCCTCCTTTTTAGTGAAAATGGTATAAAAATAGCAGCCATTATTTTGATGGCTGCTATTGCTGTAACAAGTTATAGTTGTGTATAGGAATACGAAATAGACTTCACATCGTACACGTTTGTGCCAATGCATTTGAAAAGAGTTGGGTCGAACACCGCTAAATTAGCGCCATTTTTTGACATTGTACTTATGTACTCTATGCCGTCGTAACCTCTGCTGCGGATATAGTCGCTAATATACTGTGTTGGCAGATAATCGAGCGCGTTATCATTTCGGAGCGGCCTTGCAATTTCTTGAGAGATCATCTTTAGATGTTCAATATTCATGGCATATTGCGTAAAATCAAAGTCTCGTTGAACACCAGTAAACGGGCTGATACGGTCAATATCTGCAAGGTTAATAACTTCTATATCCTTCAAGAGTTTGAAACTGCCAACTGTGACAAAATCATATACACCGGCACGAATTTCGTATAAGGTCGTTTCTTTCGAATCGGACAAATAAAGAATACTAATACCTGTTGGATTTACGCGACCACCTTTTGCTCTGTTATCGGGAGGCGGTCCCATTTCTATATTCTTAAAGCCTTTTTCATCAGGGCATATTCGTGAGCGATACATCACTTCACCTTTTCGGTGAGATTTTACAGCGCACCGTAAAAATGTGAATAGCATATCAGTATTGATATAGTTGCTGTGAAAACGATTTTTACGCTTGATTCCTTCTACAAAGTCATTCCAACAGTTATTTTTTAGGATCGAATTTTCCTCTAAATAATCACGATCTTGCCATTGTTTGATGCCTACTGGACTATCAAACAATTCCGGCTGGTCTTTATATCTGTCAGCGCATATTGCTGTAATAAGCCGATAAGCCCCGTCGGGTTTTAAGTTAAATATACGCCAATTACTGCAAAGGATATTTTTTATTAGGTCTGTCTGCTCACGAGGGAAATCAGCGGGCAAATTTGATATGGGAGTATAAATATCTAATAAGCCATCAAATAGTTCTGTTATTGTCTGATCTTTTCCAATGTCATATACATGAGCATCATGGCTACCGCAGAAATCGCAATTCCCGGTCGTTTTGTTCCCGTCAATGATTGCTTTAATCTCAGCATCAGCGAAACAATTACTGCAACAAAACATATGTATTATACCCCACTAAGATATTTACCCATCAATTCGAGGTGGTGCATAAGTGATAACTTTTTAACCGTACCGAGCCCTGGATAAGACTGTTGTTCGTAATGTTGCAGAAAAGTTTGGAGACCCAAAGTCATTTCAACAGGATGGGGATCCGCATTATACCATGCAGCCAGCTTTGATACTGCTTCATAAAACTTCATGGCAGGGTTAGTAATGTCCTCGTTTGAGTCTGAAACAAAGTGTCTTACACGCAGAGTCTTGTCCTCTGCAAAATATACAATATGAATAGCTACCGCATATGGAGCAAAGCCTGCCTCAAGGTATTCATTGCCAACTACCGAATAGTCAGAAAAGCCGATAAATCCATCTTCAGTATAATACAAATGATCGTCAGAAAAGAACTCATCTTCGGTTTCTTGATAATCTGCGTTCCTATCCTGCTTTTCAAACTTGTCATCAAGTAATACTTTATGGTGACGCACTTTGCGCCTAAATACACTCTCATCTGGCATCAAAGCGTAGCGGGGAACTGTTGTCCCAAACGCATTTTCGTATAGGTCTAAATAATCTCGATCAGTATTGATGACAAGCAAATCGGCTTTATTTACACCGTGCTTATCCCAGAACTCAAGCAAAGACTTTGCATTTCTTTGCATTATGAGCGATTTAATTATGGTCGAATCCTCATATTGGGCTGAAAAACGCTGCTTATACCCTGCTTCTTTAGATTGCTCCTGAACATCCTGCCAATCAGACATGAATGTCCCTACTGCGGGATTTCTGATAATTGATATAGGATGCTTGACCTTAATAAACTCCGCCATCACATTTACAAGGGTAGGTGAGAGCTTAACAGGCTCAATAATCGGGGTAACATAATCCCCCAAGAGGTTGTTAGTTGCCAATTCACGCAGCGCAAGTAATTCGTATTGACGACCGCGAACATATGGGAAGTACATAGCTTCATCCTCCATATTTTTGATTTAGAAAAACGTTGATAGCGTGCCAGTCTGATGTTGACGGGCGAGAAAAATATATAAGGGACTTCAACTCATAAGGTATTTTCTCGAACTCACTTATTTCAATCCTATTTCGCTTTTTTAACTGCTTTAGAGCCATTGTGTAGGCTTCAAGAATTGGGATTTGAGAAAAGTGTTTTAGGCATTCGCCGTAATAAAACGCCTGTGAAGCAACAGGCAACTCACCAAAGTATTGCAGCAATATGTTTTCGTATTCTTTTTTGTGTAGCACTTTGAAAATTGCGGTGTAGTCAAGGCGCGAATTATCTTCCTGCGGCTCTTTTCGCAGTTTAGAACTTATTGTATTCTGCGGAGTAAGCGCATAAATACCAACAGGAGTATTTTGAAGAAGGCTTGCTGCACGATCATACTGGCTATCTGATGTTACTACGCATACATGATTAAAAGCCTTAAAATAATCTCGTAGCTGAGTATCAAGGCGCTCAAACGTGTCTAGTTCGGTCTTTATCTCGTATACAACAGCTTTTCCGTTAATAAGAATAAAGTCAGCTTTTGACTTACTGATAGGAATCTGGGTTAATGCTGTTGTGGTGTTTATACTGTGCTTTCCGAGCAACAGTTTATTAAGCAAAGTATTTTGATAAAAGTATTCATTGCGGTATGACTTTGACATAAACCTATACACTTCGCTTATTAAAGCTCCGTTGTCTTTGTTCTCATAGTCATTCACGAATCGTTGAATTACTGCTCCGTATGTGGTATTATCATTAGTATCTATCATGTCAAAAAAGACATTCTGGGTAAAGAGCCGATTTAGGATAAGATTATTTTCTGTCAAATCATGCCCCTCCCTTCGATTTCAGATCATACTTACTCACTTTTATTATATCATGTTGAGCGATCTTTTGGTAGCCCTTTCGCATATTTTTTATCATTTTTATGCTCAAATGATGCCCAATGTCTTTTCTAAACATATGAGAACCCATGACCCACATAATATAATATCACTCCTTCTGTTGCTGGTCGCATGGTGCCCAAATGGTGCCCGGACGTGAAAAACAAGGTTGCAAAAAGAAAAACCGCCACAATCACAAGATACAAGAAAAGCCTTTGTTTACAAGGCTTTTCGCAGATAACCTATAAGAAGATATGCGGAAATACAAGGCGGTTTTGGCTGTTTCACGACCCTCGAAATCAGTTTGCGAGCAATCGCACGAGGGTTCGAATCCCTCCCGCTGCGCCAGAACAGCCGGCCGGATCTTCCGGCCGGCTGCTTTTTTATAGCTTTGCACAGCAAGCTATAAAAAGCGGCCATGTGGGCCCTCCGTCCCACGGCCTTAAGATCTCAGGCGCCCGGGCACAAAGTGCCCGGATGCGCGTAAAAAATAGTAGCTGCGCCGACTGTTTTTATCCTTTTTTGCTTGAGAGCCTTGACTTAAGTATGAAATCGGACTATAATAAACGCATTGAGTCCGAAATCGGATATGGAGGCATGCATATGGGACAGGGCCCCGGAATACGGGAATTCAACCGGCTTTACAAAGAGCTGGACGATCTCTACCACAATCTTGCACTGCGGCAGGGGCTTTCCGACAGCGCCTCCATCATTCTGTATGCGCTTTATCTTCTGGGCGACGGCTGCCTGCAGCGGGATATCTGCGATCTGTCCTACATCAGCAAGCAGACCATCAATTCCTCCATCCGCAGGCTGGAACAGGATGGCTATCTGTATCTTCAGCCCGGACGGGGCAGAGACATGCACATCTGCCTGACGCCGGAGGGCCGCAGGCTGGTGGAAGAAAAAGCCGCCCCTGTGGCCGCCATGGAGGAACGCGCGTTTTCCGGCATGCCGCAGGAGGACCAGCAGGCCCTTCTGCGTCTGACGCACGCCTATCTTGCCCGCCTGCGGGCAGAGGCCGGACGCATCCTGTAAATTTCCATATCCCATCGGAGGGCGTATGGCCGCAGCCATACAGCCGGAGAAGATGACGAGTGCGCTCGGTTTTGGAAATCCGGGCGCAATTTTTCTGCCGCGCGGACATGCGCGCGGCACATTTATCCCAACCGTTTCAAGGAGTAGCATACTATGAAGATCCAATTATCCGACCACTTCACCACGGGAAAGCTGCTGCGCTTTGTGGCGCCGTCCATCGTCATGATGATCTTTACCTCCGTTTACGGCGTTGTGGACGGCCTGTTTGTGAGCAATTTTGTGGGCAAAACGGCTTTTGCGGCCGTGAACCTGATTTTCCCTCTGCTGATGATCCTGGGCGCGCTTGGCTTCATGATCGGCACCGGCGGCAGCGCTCTTGTGGCCCGTACCCTTGGTGAAGGGGACAGCGGCCGGGCCCAGCGTTACTTTTCCATGCTTGTCTATGTGACCATCGGTGGAGGCATCGTTTTTTCCGTGCTGGGGCTGCTGTTCCTGCGCCCCATCGCCGTGCTTTTGGGCGCACAGGGTGCCATGCTGGAGGACTGCGTCGTTTACGGCGGAATCCTGCTGGCGGGCCAGACGATGTTCATGCTGCAAAATGTGTTCCAGAGCTTTCTCATCACAGCAGAAAAGCCCCATTTTGGCCTGGGCGTTACCGTGGCCGCGGGGCTTACCAATATCATACTGGACTTTTTGTTCATCGCCGTGTTCCGCTGGGGCGTGGCGGGCGCTGCCATTGCCACGGCCGCCAGCCAGTTTGTGGGCGGCGGCGTACCGCTGCTGTATTTTGCCCGGCCCAACCGCAGCCTTTTGCGGCTTGGAAAAACGAAGCTGGACAGCCGTGCATTGCTGAAAGCCTGCACCAATGGCTCGTCGGAGCTGATGACCAACCTCTCTTCTTCACTGGTGACAGTGCTGTACAATTTTCAGCTCATGCAGCTGGCGGGGGAGGACGGCATTGCCGCCTATGGCGTCATCATGTACGTCAACTTTATTTTCATTGCCATTTTCATCGGTTATTCCATCGGCAGCGCGCCCGTGGTGGGATACCATCATGGAGCGGGGAACAGCACGGAGCTGAAAAGCCTGTTCCGCAAAAGCCTGCTGCTGGTGGGCGCGGCCGGAGTGGCACTGACTGTAGCCGCCGAGGCACTGGCTCTTCCGCTGACAAAGATATTCGTGGGCTATGATGCGGCGCTGCTGGCGATGACCTGCCGCGGCTTTCGTTTGTATTCGCTTTCGTTCCTGCTCACAGGCTTCAACATTTTCAGCTCCGGCTTCTTTACAGCGCTGAACGACGGCTTTGTTTCCGCCGTTATCTCGTTCCTGCGCACGCTGGTGTTCCAGACAGCCGTGGTTCTGGTGCTGCCCGCTCTCATGGGGACGGACGGCATCTGGCTCGCCATCGTTGTGGCCGAACTTCTGGCTCTGGCGGTGAGCGCCTGGTTTCTGTGGCGAAAAAGGGGAAAATACCGCTATGCCTGAACGGAGCCGGGTCAAATCACATAATGGTCGGCGGACTGGGCCTCGGCTGTCAGATCTGCCAGCGTGACGCCGTCCAGATAATCCTGCACCAGCGCGTTCAGCTTCCGCCACATGGGCAGCGTGCGGCATTCGGCCCTGCGCGGACATTCCACCGGCTCCTGTTCCAGGCAGGCCACGGGGGCCAGGCTGCCCTCCGTAAGCCGCAGAATGCTTCCCACGGTATACTGCTCGGGCGGCCTTGTCAGCCGGTAGCCCCCGCCCTTTCCGCGCACGCCTGTCAGAAACTGGCTCTGCACCAGACTTTTGAGAATGCTCTCCAGATATTTTTCCGAGATATCCTGACGCCGGGCAATAGCTTTGAGAGGGATATATCCCTCTGCCTGGTGCTCGGCCAGGTCAATCATAACACGCAGCGCATAGCGCCCCTTGGTGGACACCATCATACAGCCGTTCCTCCGTTTCTTTTTGTTTCCTCTGCCGCGGGCCCTTTCCCACGGCCTTTTTATTGCTCCGCAATAAAAAGCTTATCTTACTGACCGCGGGCCGGGGACGTCCCGCAAAGCCTAAAAACAGCCTGCGGCTATTTTTTATGGATTGTATAGACGGAAATTGTCTTATAACATCTTGCGAGTTTTATTGAGGTGCGGAAACTGCCTGCATTTTCAACCGTTTTCCCATTTCCGCTTGTACCTTCTCACATCGCCGTATAGGTTGGTTTTGTAGAGTTGGATACCATTTTAACACTACAGCTAAGATGATACAGAACAGGCACAGGGATGCAATCACGCCTGCAAAGGCAATTTAGGATAACTTTGTACACCATTATGGTTACGCATTCGAAGTTCAAAAACCTTGCCATAAAAACAGTACCGGCAATAAAACCGATGGGGTAAAATGCTTATACATGTCCCCCTGAAAACGCCATTTAGCTGCGCAATATATCAAAGAAAAGACCCTGCCTTGAGATTATCATTTCCTTTCTGTTCCTTTGCGAAAAATCCCGTAGCAAGCAGTGGAAAGGGGCACCCTTCCCGTAAAAATCACTCGTTTTCATCTATGACAGTATACAAATACAAATTTATTAAATTTCTCTTATCGGAAAATACATATAACCCTTTCCCGTTGCTGGATCGGTATAGTCGTGAACTGCTCCGACCAGCGACATACCTTCCTCATTCATTTGTTTAATGGTATCTTCAAACGCTCCATTATGGTTTTCAACAACTATATACTCATAACCTGGTATTATCCATTTTGTCCATCCAGCCGGTGCTTCTGCATTATCAACACATTCCACTCCCGCCAGATACAAGCCTTTGCTAAAGCCATCTTCCCAGGCATTAAATGTGTGAGAACCATCGGACATGGCCCCCCATATTCCCACAATATTTCCGTTTGTATCTTTCTTCGCCAGATGTGCTACTTCACTGAAGTGACCGTTTGCATCATCCCACAATTTCTGAATAAAGCCCGCGCCGTCTAGCGTTGAACCCTCTTTCCCAATGACAACAAACGCTTTTTTTATTACTTTAATCATTGTTCGCCTCCTCGATAAATTTAAAGTTGGTGCTTTTTATTGCCCTAAGAAATTCGGGCAACTCCGGGGACGCCAAAGTGCCAAAGTCATTGTAATTTTAAGTGTCTTGATACACAAAAACCAGTATTTGCAAGGGTATTTATGTTTTAAAACTTTTCGATAGCAAAAGTTCAAACCCTGTTTTTTTTATTTCTCTGCAATAAAAAACTTATCTCAATGGCCGAGGACTGCCCATATAGTCCAAGACCCACCAAAAGCTATTTTTTAGATTTCCACATATAAACCTATTATACTGTTGGGTTAATAGGAATTCAACTGCAGACCTCGGCAAAAACTTCCTGCTTTCTCCTTGACAAGCGGACCGGTTCGGGTTATAATCCCTATAAACCTATCTGAAAGATTGGTATTTATGAAGCCTCACACCTCAGATCCTTTCCGCACACAGCCGCCGGGGCGGCTGTGCCTGTGCTGGCGCTGTTGCTGACAGCCCTTTCCGCCCGGCTTTGCCGGAACATACAAGCACATCATTCAGGGAGGAAATTTTTATGAGCCGTATCTATACATCCGCTGACCAGCTGATCGGGGCAACACCGCTGTTGGAGCTGTCCCACATTGAACGGGAACACAGGCTGAAGGCCCGCATCCTTGCCAAGCTGGAATATTTTAACCCGGCCGGTTCCGTGAAGGACCGCATCGCCAAAGCCATGATCGACGACGGGGAAGCCCGCGGCCTGCTGAAGCCCAGTTCCGTCATTATCGAACCCACCTCCGGCAACACCGGCATCGGCCTTGCCTCTGTGGCAGCCGCGCGGGGTTACCGAATCATCATCGTCATGCCTGACACCATGAGCGTTGAGCGCCGCCAGCTGATGAAGGCTTACGGTGCCGAGCTGGTGCTCACCGAGGGTGCGTTGGGCATGAAAGGTGCCATCGCCAAGGCGGAAGAGCTGGCCAAAGAGATTCCGGACAGTTTTATCCCCGGGCAGTTCGTCAACCCGGCCAACCCCGCTGTACACAAAGCCACCACGGGGCCGGAAATTTGGGCCGATACCGACGGCAAGGTCGATATCTTTATCGCAGGCGTGGGCACGGGCGGCACCGTCACCGGCGTGGGCGCTTATCTCAAGGCGCAGAACCCTGCCATCCGCGTAATAGCCGTGGAGCCTGCGGCCTCTCCGGTGCTGAGCAAGGGCACAGCCGGGCCGCACAAGATCCAGGGCATCGGCGCAGGTTTTGTGCCCGAAGTTCTGGACACTCATATTTATGACGAGGTCATACCCGTGGAGAATGAGGACGCCTTTTCCGCAGGCCGTCTGGTGGGCCGTCTGGAGGGCGTGCTGGTGGGCATCTCCTCGGGCGCGGCTGTCTGGACCGCCATTCAGCTGGCCAAACGGCCGGAAAACGCGGGCAAGACCATCGTGGCACTGCTGCCCGACACCGGCGACCGCTATCTTTCCACGCCGCTGTTCGCCGACTGAACGCTGCCGGAAAGGATGAGCATATATGGCTATGACGTTTGAGGAAGCGGAAGCTCTGCTCACCCCGGCCCAGCAGGATGCGCTGGCGCGCTGTGCATTGGAGGACGCGCCGCTGCCAAGCCCGTTGTCGGAAGCACAGCGTGTATTCTGCTTCGGCCTTTCTGTGCTGTGTGAATACGAGCAGCGGGATGAAATTTTTCGCTATCTGCTCTGATCGTACATCCCGCCACGGTCATCGAGGTCGTTTTTTCAGGCCTTGCATGCCGTCCCGCGTCCAACCGGGTAAGCATTACGGAACAATCAAAAAACCGCCGCCCGCGGATTCCCTCTTATGAGGGCTGCGCGGGCGGCGGTTTTTACAGTTGCCGCTCTCCTTTATCTCGGGACAGGCGCGTATCAAACCCGTCTGTGCTCAAAACGCGGCGCGCCGTTTTCCACCATGACCACACCATAGCTGCCGCGCCCCTGCACCCGGGAAAGCGCGCCGGGGTTGAAAAGCACCACACCGCTCCGCTCCTCGCAGCCAGCACAGTGGGTATGTCCATAAAGCGCTGCATCCGCACCGCGTGCACGTGCCGCATCAGCAAGTGTATCCAGTTCGTTTTTTACATTATATAAATTACCATGTGTATAATAAAATAACACACCGCCGAAAGCGGCCAGCCCGTCCGGCGGGGCAAAGGAGGCATAATCGCAGTTGCCCCGCACGCTGTAAATCTTCAGCTCCGGGCGCATATCCTGCAGGTCCTCCGCTTCCCGCAGACCGTCTCCCAAAAAAATAACGGCGTCTGCATCCGCTTCGGCATCCACCGCGCGTTCCAGCGCGTCCAAATCTCCGTGGACGTCGGAAACGACCAGCAGCTTCATATGCTTTCCGCCTTTCAGGCCGCGCCTTACTCCAGGCAGCGGCGGTAAATTTCGCTCTTGGAAAATGCACTGTGCGCAGCGGCATATTTTGCCGCCGACGTGGCGCTCTGGCCCGCGGCCATCTGTTTTCGCGCCAGGCCGACGGCGTCGTCCAGCGTCAGTTCCTGCGCAGGGCATGGCTGTGCGCCGGCCATCACCAGCACAAACTCGCCCCTGGGCGGGTTTTCTTTATAGTAAGCGCTGGCATCCCCCACGGTGGTGACACGGATCTCCTCGTGCAGCTTTGTCAGCTCCCGGCAGATGGTCAGGCTCCGCTCCGGTCCGAACGCCTGCTCCAAGTCTTGTAAAGTCGTGGGCAGTTTATGCGGTGCCTCGTAAAAAATCACGGTGCGCTCCTCGTTTTGCAGTGCGGCCAGCCGCTCCTTTTTCTGACGGCGGTTGGTAGGCAGAAAACCTTCGAACACAAACCGGAAACGCACAGCGCCGTGACAGCGGCGCTGGCCGCGGGCACGGGCACCACGGGAATGCCCCGGGCGTGTGCGTCCCGCACGATGACCTCCCCGGGGTCGGAAACGGCGGGCATACCCGCGTCGCTGCACAGCGCGCAGGATTCCCCGGCCTCGATGCGGTCCAGAATATAGCCGCCCCGCTCTTTCAGATTGTGCTCATAATAGCTCACCATCGGCTTTTTCAGGCCCAGGTGGTTCAGCAGCTTCAGCGTCACACGGGTGTCTTCGGCGGCAATAAAATCCGCTTTTGCAAAGGTTTCCGCCGCGCGTGGGGTAAGGTCGCCCAAATTGCCGATGGGCGTTGCCACGATATACAAAGTGCCGCTCATGGGGCCTCCTTTTTCGGTTCTGTTCCGTAAATTTCCAGCATGGCCGCGCTGGGGCGGCCGTCTGCCCGCGCGGTAACGAGCGGGGCCGGCACGCGCAGGCCCGGCGCGCGGTTTTTCTGGCCTTCCACCAGCACCAGCCAGGGCGCTTTTTCAGGCCGGGCCATAACAAATTGCAGACGCTTGGGTTCAATGCGCGCGCCGCGCATTGCGCACAGCACGTCCGCCAGGCGTTCCGGACGCTGGCACACACACAGCCTGCCGCCGTCTTTCAGCAGCAGACCCGCAGCCGCGCATACATCGGGCATCGTGCAGGAAAGCTCATGGCGCGCACCCGCCCGCGCCGTGTCCGGACTGACGCGCCCACCTGTAAAATAGGGCGGGTTGCAGGCCACGACATCGCGGCTCTGGGCATATGGGTGCAGGCCTGCAAGGTCCCGCAGATCTGCTGTGACCGGCGTGATATGCCAGGCCTCCGCAGCCTGCACCGCCGCGTGCAGCTGCGCTACGGCGCCGGGCGCGATATCCAGCGCAAGGCATGAACCGCGGTGCCCTCTGTCGTGCCAGCGCAGGGGAATGACCCCGCAGCCGGTGCCCAGATCGCACACAGCCTCGGCGCGGCGCACGCGGCAAAAGTGAGCCAGCAGCAGTGCATCCTGGCCAAAACGGTGGCTTTGCGTGATGAAAACGGGTGTGCCGTTGGCAAGGTGTTCCTGCTGCAAAGGCGGAGGCTCCTTTCGAATCGGTTTCAGCGGCACGCCCAAGTAGAGGAGGCCGCTCAAATCAAAAATTCAGGCCCCTCGCGGATGCAGAGGCCGAAATCGCCTGAATAAGGAAAAAGCAAGGCGGGCACGCACGGTGCCCGCCTCTTTGTTGCTTTGCTCTGCTTTTCCCGGGAAATCAACCCTCGGAAATAGCGGAAACCGGGCATTCGCCGGCGCAGGTGCCGCAATCCAGGCAGGCGTCCGCGTCGATGACATACTTGCCGTCGCCCTCGGAAATCGCAGAAACCGGGCACACGCCAGCGCAGGTGCCGCAAGCGATGCAGTCGTCAGAAATTTTGTAAGCCATAAGTATCCATCCTCTTCTCCGCGCGATCGAATTTTTTACGGCAGCGTGCGCGAGCGGCGCGGGTCAGCGCATGCAGCCGCCAGAGGCTGTGCCTCCATGTGTTCTCATTTTAACATAAAATGCGGATTTTTCAAGGGGCGCAGGGCCACTTTCACGCACTTTTTACACGCCGGGAAACAGCTTTTCCCCGCACGGCCCGGCAGACGCAAACCTACGCGGGGCAAAAGCGTTCATTCGGTGATCTCTTCCGGCTCCGGGTCCGGCGCGATGGGTGCGCGCTTGCCGCCGCGCAGATACTGGCATTCGTCCTTGTGGAACGTTTTGAAGCCGGTGGCTGGGGGGTCCATCCGCACGCGCAGGGTACCGGAGATGACATTGGTCTCCACCACGGCGCCCACTCCCTCAGGCGTTTTGACAATGCTCCCCACGCCCGGAGTGATCCTGTTCAGATACTCATATGCCGGCTGCTCGTAGGCAAGACAGCACATCAGGCGGCCGCAGCTGCCGCTGATTTTGGCCGGATTGAGCGAGAGTCCCTGTTCCTTGGCCATTTTGATGGACACCGGCTGGAAATCCCGCAGAAAACGGCTACAGCAGAACGGCTGGCCGCAAATACCCAAGCCGCCCAGCATTTTGCTCTCGTCCCGTACGCCGATCTGCCGCAGCTCGATGCGCGTGCGAAACACACCGGCAAGGTCCTTGACAAGGTCACGGAAGTCGATGCGTCCGTCGGCCGTAAAGTAGAACAGGATCTTGTTGCGGTCCAGCGTATACTCCACATCCACCAGCTTCATGTCCAGCTTGTGCTTGGCAATGCGCTCCTCGCACACCGAAAAGGCGCGTTTTTCGTCCGCGCGGTTCTGCTGCATGCGGCGCACATCCACGGCGTCCGCCATGCGCGTGACCGTCTTGAGCGGCTTGACGATGCTGGAATCCGGCACGTCATGAGGGCCTTTTGCTACCTCGCCGCACTCTGTTCCCCGGGCCGTTTCCACGATAACGTAGTCCCCCTGTTGGAGCTCCAGATCGCCGGGGCTGAAATAGTAGGATTTGCCGTTCGCTTTGAAGCGGACGCCGATCACTTTTGTCATAGCTTCTTTCCTTTCGCCGCCGCTGCAATGGGTGTCAGTTCCGCCGCCCGCGGCATTTGAAGCGGCGTTTTATCAAGAGAGTGGGGGCGCGGGGAAGAAATATCCGCGCAAAGTCTCCGCCCGCCGGCAAAGCCCTCCCGCCCAAAGCGCAGGCTCATGCCGTCAGGCGCGCGGCAAGGCAGGTGAGCGCCAGTTTACCGCTGACATTGCCTGCCAGCAGCCGGGCCGTTTTTCCGGCTTCCCCTGCGCAGCGCGCGGCGCGGGCCGGGCTTACAGGGCTTTGGGCCGCCTCGCTGCCCCGCAGTGAAGCGCTACACACGTTCAGCAGCAGGCCAAGAAGCGCCTGTGTGCCCGCGCGGTCTTTTTCATATTTGGAAAGCAGCGCCAATGCGCCGTAAACGTCCTGTTTTTCGGCCAGGCCCGCCAGCTTCAGCGCGTCCAGCAAAAGCGTCCGCCCGGCCGCGTCCTCCAGGCAGCGCTTCGCACTGCCGATCTTCCCACCGAACAGCGCCGCATACCGAGCGGCCTCAGGCTCCTTTGGAAAGTGCTTCTTCATATACGCCGCGCACACCTCCTCGGCCACGGGGGCCAGGGAATAGGCGCAGCAGCGGCTGCGGATGGTGGCCATCACGTTCGCCTCGCTGGGCGCCGTCAGGATAAACAGCACACCCTCAGGCGGCTCCTCCAGCACCTTCAGCAAGGCGTTGGCACTGGCGCCGTTCAGCTTGTCCGCGCCTTTGATGTGCACGGCGCGTCCTCCAGCGGAGAGCGCGGTGTTGAATATCTCCCGCCGCACCTCGCGCACACGGTCCACGCGGATATCCCCGGAAACGCCTTCGCCCGCCAGCAGCAGGTATTCCGGGCTTTGACCCGCCAAAACCTGAGCGGCGGAGGCGCCGCCGTTTGGGTAAAGGTAATCCGCGGCCAGGCAGCGCGCGGCAAAGCCCGCGCCTGTGCCTGCCTCGCCACAAAGCAGGATACTATGAGAAAGCCGCCCGGCCGCAAGCGCGGCCGAGAGGCTTTCCTTGAGTGTTTCATTTCCGAGCAGGGAATCCAGCGCAGCCATTACAGCTTTTCAAAGCGTTCCACGTTGGTGACGAACACCGTCGCGCCGCCCACAGTCACTTCCAGCGGATAGGCCGTCGTGACACCGATGCCGTAGCTGGCGGTGCTGGGCACCACCTCTTTGCGCTGCTTGGAGCAGGAGGCGATCAGCTCAATGCACTTATCCACCTTTTCATCGTCGGTGCCGATGAGCAGCGTCATGTTGCCCGCCATCAGGAAACCGCCCGTAGTGGACAGCTTTGTTACCGAAAAGCCGCCCTTCGTCAGTGCGTTACAAACAGCATTTGCGTCTTCCTTGTTGACGATCGCGGTAATCATTTTCATAACAATACCCCCTAAACATTACAGGGCGCGGGGTGCGCCTTCTGCTTGCTTTCATTTTAGCACAGATCGCACGAAAAATCCACTGCCGCGCGGGTGCAGGCACAAATTCCCCGTGTCAGCGCCAGTTGCTGCGGTTCTGGTTCTGCCAGGTACGGCGCGTCTTATGATACTTGATCTCCTGCTTGACCGTGCGGAAGAAATCCCCGCCGAAAAACAGAAGAAAGTTTGCCAGCGAGAGCAGCACCGCCGCCCGGGTGCTCCAGCCTCCCATCAGCAGGTCGATGAGACACAGCGCGCCCGAGAATAGGGCCATATACTTCATCTTAATGGGGATGATGAAGAACAGCAGCACCTGAAAATCAGGGTAGAGCATGGCAAAAGCAAAAAACAGCGACAGGTTGATGTAGTAGCTGGTGCCGTAACCTGTGAGCGCAGCCGCCAAGATGGCCCCGAGCATGCCGCACAAGTAGTAGACGTTGAACTGGAAATCGCCCCAGGTATTTTCCAGTGTGTTGCCGATGAGATAGTAGAAATAAAGCGTCAGCACAAGGCCCAGCGGGCTGGTGCTCTGGGGAATGAACACAAAGGTGAACAGCCGCCACACCTCGCCGTGCATCACGGCGGCCCAGTTCAGCGAAAAACGGCTGAGCAGCAGGATGTCTGGGTTGAGCAGATTGGCCAGATAAACCATGGCCTGCCCCGCGATGATGACCAGCATCAGATGGGGAATGCAGATGCGGCCGAATTTCCGTTCGAGCTTATAGACCCATTTCATGAAACGTTTGGTTCCTTTCTCCACCGCCCGCGCCGCGGGCGGATATTGCTTTTTGTTGAATCCGCCGCGGGCGGAAAAACCGGCGGCGATATAAAGATATTGTATCAAAACCTCTTTCAGTATTCAACAATTAGTTATGTACAAACTGTAACATTCGCGGAATATTGTGGAAAACCGGGGCCTATTTTACGCCCTTTTCAACGCTTTCCACAGGGTTTTCAACAAAAGCTGTGGAAAACCCGCTATACTCGGTGTAAAACTCGGTTGAAATGTTGAAAGTTTTCCTTGTCCGTGTTGAAAAACGCTCCGCGCCGGATCCCGGCGCGAAGCGAAGCATGGCATGTACTTTTGTTTTGAAGTATGCAGTTTGGGCGCATATATATTTGAAGCTGCCGCATGAAAATATATATTTTCTAGAGATGGGGCTTCAAATCTTTTTCTCACGGGCTTACCCACAAAATATTGGGGGTGTGTTTGCCGCCTTATGCCGACGCATCTTTATCCGCATTTGGAGAAACCGCAGTTGCGGCAGATGACACAGCCTCCCTCATGCTCCACGGGGCCGCCGCATTCGGGGCAGATATGTATCTCCGACGCCGCGGCAGGCACATGGCTGCCGCGGGGTCCGGCCGTGGCCGGGCCGCCGGCCGCCGCGCGGCGCTGCCCGGGCGTGGGCTCCGCCTCAGGATGCTGGACAGCGTTGTTGTTTTCACGGATGAAACGGTCCACTTTGGCCAAAACCTTAGCGATGGCGTCCGGGCAGGAGGTGCAGCTCATGCCCTGCTGGCGGATTGTGGACGGACAGCGGATGCCCTTGAGCTGGTCATACACTTCCTCCACGCTGATGCCACTGCGCAGCGCCACGCTGGCAAGGCGGGCCGTTGCTTCGCTCTGGCTGGGGCAACCGCCGGCCTTGCCTGTACTGGTAAACACCTCGCAGATGCCGTTTTCATCGTAGTTCACCGTGACGTACAGATTGCCGCAGCCAATCTTCATACGCTCGGTAAAGCCCATAGTGATGGCCGGGCGCGGGCGGGGCACGATGCGCCCAAAGGGATGCTGCGCGGCGGCTCCTCCTTCTTTTTTGACGCTGCCGATGTTCAGCACCTGGCTGTCCCGGCTGCCGTCCCGGTAGATGGTGACGCCCTTGCAGCCCATTTTATAGGCCAGCATATACACTTCAGCCACTTCCTCGCGGGTGGCGGAGTGGGGAAAATTCACGGTCTTGGACACCGCGTTGTCCGTGTGCCGCTGGAAAGCGGCCTGCATCCTGGTATGATATACCGGGCTTACGTCGTGGGCACAAACAAACACACGGCGGATGTCCTCGGGAATCTCCGCGATATGGGCGATGGTACCTTCTTTGGCGATTTTGCGCATCAAAGCGTCGGAGTACAGTCCGCGCTCCTGCAGCTTTTCCCGCAGCACCGGGTTTACCTCCAGCATCTCCGTACCGTCCATGATGTTGCGGATATACACATAGGCAAACACAGGCTCCACGCCGGAGGAGCAGCCGCCGATCATGGACAGCGTACCCGTGGGCGCGATGGTGGTGACGGTGCCGTTGCGCAGGAGATCGCCATCCTTGTAGATGCTCTCGGCAAACAAGGGGAACGCACCGCGCTGGGCCGCCAGCGCAGTACTGGCCGCGTGCCCCTCGGCGTTGATAAAGGCCATCAGCTTCTCCGCCAACGCAACGCCCTCGTCGGAATTGTAGGGCACCCCCAGATACAGCAGCATATCGGCAAAGCCCATCACGCCCAGGCCGATTTTGCGTGTGGCCCGTGTCACCGCGCCAATCTGCTCCAGCGGATAGTTATTCACGTCAATAACGTTGTCCAAAAAATGTATGGCCTGGCGCACAGTGTCCCGCAGCAGGCCGTAATCCACGGCATAGCCTTCCGGCGTTTTTGCAAGCATTTTCACCAGATTGATGCTGCCCAGGTTGCAGCTTTCGTAGGGCAGCAGCGGCTGCTCACCGCAGGGATTGGTGGATTCGATCTCCCCCTGGGATGGAACCACATTGTCCCGGTTCAGGCGGTCCAGGAAGATGATGCCCGGCTCGCCGTTGCGCCATGCCGCGTCCACGATCTTTTCAAACAGCTCCCGGGCGCTGCGTTTGCCCACCGGGCGCCGGGTCTGCGGGTCGATGAGGTCGTAGTCCCGGTTTTCCTCCACGGCCTGCATGAACGCCTCGGTGATGCCCACCGAAATATTGAAATTGGTGATGTCCCCGTTCACCTTTTTGCAGTCGATGAATTCCAGGATATCGGGATGGTCCACCCGCAGGATGCCCATGTTCGCCCCGCGCCGGGTGCCGCCCTGCTTCACGGCCTCGGTAGCCATATTGAACACGCGCATAAAGCTGACGGGGCCGGAGGCCACGCCGCCTGTGGAATTGACGGGCGCGCCGTTCTGCCGCAGACGGGAGAACGAAAAGCCCGTGCCGCCGCCGGATTTGTGGATGAGCGCGGCGTTTTTCACCGTCTCGAAAATCGCCTCCATGCTGTCCTCCACAGGCAGCACAAAGCAGGCCGAAAGCTGCCCCAACGGGCGGCCCGCATTCATCAGCGTGGGAGAGTTTGGCAAAAAACGCAGGCTGGTCATCAGCTCGTAAAAGCTGTCCGCCAGCGCAGCAGTATCCGCGTTTTCATCATAATTCCGGTCTGCCGCCGCCACGGCCGCGGCAACACGGCGGAACAGGCCCGCCACATCCTCCGTGTGGTTGCCCTCCGCGTCCTTGGCCAGATACCGCTTTTCCAGCACCTGCAGCGCATTTTTCCCAATGTCTTCGATCGCCATTTCTTTTCCTCACCTTTCTTCAATTCTCCAATTATCATACGCTTTTCATTCTAACACCATATATTGTGTCTATCAAGAGAATTCCGGCTCATCCGCACATAAATCTTGTAGAACTATTTCTGCACTTTTTGTGCGGGGTAACCAAAGCCGGCGGCATACCGCCCGCCGGGACTCTCCCGTGCCGCACAAAAAAGGCCGCACCCCGCCGAAAACACGGAGCGCAGCCAAAATATGCTTTTCTGCCGGGCTATTGGTCCAGCTCCGGCGGGGTGAAGCCCTCGCCGAACACCTCGCTGGCCTCGGTGATCATCACAAAGGCGTTGGGGTCCACTGCATGGGCCGCGTTGCGCACCTTGAATATCTCCGCCTTGCCGCAGGCACACAGAATAAGATGCCGCTCAATGCCCGAATACGTACCGATGGCCTTGATAAGCGTTGCACCCCGGCCCGTTTCCTCATCGATCTTCTTCGCAGTGGCATAGCCGTCGGTGGTGATGATGATGGCCAGCTTGCCGCTGCCCGCGCCGTAGATGATCTTATCAATGATCACCGACGCCGCATAGGTGGAGATAACGCCGTACAGCACTGCGTCGATGTTGCCGAACACAAAACCGCCCAGCACGATGACAACAAGGTCCGTCATCAGCGTCACTTGGCCCATGGAGAAATGCGGCTTAAGCTTTTTGATGGTGACGATGAGGAAATCCGTGCCGCCGGTGGACGAGCCGCGCATATAGATCAGCGCCAGACCTGCGCCCATAAACACACCGGAAAAAATGGCCGCCAGGAAACTGTTGCCCGTGTACAGCGGTGTCAGCGGGAAAACAAGGTCCAAAAACAACGTGGAAATGACCATCGTCTTGAAACTCTTGAGCAGAAACTTGCGCCCCACCACCTTATAGCTGATGATGATGATGGGAATGTTGATGATAAGGGTCATCGTGCCGATGGGCAGATCCCACAAATAATTGCAGATCAGCGCCAGGCCCGACACGCCGCCGGGCGCAAAATCCGCTGATTTGGCAAACGTATAAACGCCGATAGCAAACAGGATACTGCCCACAACATCGTATACCGTATCCACGGCAAAGGTCTTGAGCGCCTGTACGCGCTGGGCCTTCGTGCGCTTCGGCCTCTTTTGCTGCTTTTCTTTTTTCATAAAACAGACGCCTCCCTTTCCACACACCGCCCGCACTGTCTGCGCGGGTGCCGCGCGTTGCTCCGGCACCCAAACGCCGCCGCGCACTTTTTATTATACACGATTCGGGCCGCAAAACAAAGGGGATTCTTTGGCGGCAAATTGCGGAAAAGGGATTGACAGGCGGAAAGAAAGGGAATAAAATGAACATTGTTCAGTTTGGAGGTCGAACTCGATGAATAAAACTGCGACGTCCCGGCAGGCGCTTCTGGAAGCCGCGCGGGAGATCGCGCGGCGGGACGGGCTGGGACACATCAGCATCCGCCGCACGGCCGCCATGTGCGGCGTGTCTGTCGGCACTGTATACAATTATTATCCCGCCAAGGCGGACCTTGTGCTGGCTGTGATTGAAGATTTTTGGAAACGCGTGTTCCACGGCGGCCTCTCCTGTGATTTTACCCATGGCTCGGATTTCAGCGCCGTATGCGGGCAGATCTATACCGCGCTGCGCACGCATCTGGCCCAGTTTGAGCACACCTTCCTGCGGGAGCTGGCAAGCCTGAACGAGGCCGAGCGCCAGCAGGGAAAAGCGCTGGAAATGCAGTATTGGGAGCACATTCGAGCGGGCATGCTGGCTGTACTTGCCAGGGATGCCCGTGTGCGGCCCGGCGCATTTACGGAGGCTTTCACCCGTGAGCAATTCGTATCCTTCGTATTCGGCACGATGATGTCGATGCTGCGGGCGGACAGAGAGGACGCCTCGTTTTTGCAGGAAGTCGTCTGCCGCCTGATTTATTGATGCAGGCAGTGCGGGCCTTGCACTGAAAAAGGAAAATTCCCCGTGCCCGGGCAGCCGGGTGCGGGGAAATACACTCATTAAAATGAACATCGTTCAGATTGGAGAGAAGCATATGCAGGCAATTATGGAAACTCTGTTCGACGCCGCCTATCTTGTCACGGTGGTGACGCTGGGGTGTATCATGGTAAAAAGCGCGCAGGACCGGGAAACGAAATTATTCGGCTGGATGGCCGTCATTCTGGGCTGCGGCGATGCATTTCATCTGGTGCCCCGGGCCTGGGCGCTGTGTACCGACGGCCTGGCGGCCCACGCAGCAGCACTGGGAGCGGGCAAATTCATCACGTCCATTACAATGACAATATTTTACGTTATTCTTTACCATATTGGAAAACGGCGCTATGGCCTGCACATCCGGGCGCTGACGGGCGCCGTATACGCGCTGGCCGCGGCACGCATCGGATTGTGCCTGTTCCCGCAGAATGCGTGGCTTTCGGCGAACCCGCCGCTGTCCTGGGGCATCTGGCGCAACGTTCCGTTCGCACTGCTGGGCGCGCTGGTCATCGTGGTATTCCTGCGCGGCGCGCGGCAGACGGGGGACAGGGCCTTCCGCTGGATGTGGCTGGCCATCGTGCTCAGCTTCGCGTTCTATATCCCGGTGGTGCTGTGGGCCGACGTCGTTCCGCTCGTGGGCATGCTCATGATCCCCAAGACCTGCGCTTATGTGTGGGTGGTCTGGATGGGCTTTTCGGATATGCATCGTAAAAGGAAGGAGACTGTCAAATGAAAAAATTGCTGAACACCGCATTCATTTACGCTCTGGCCGCGATGGCCGGCGGCGTATTCTACCGTGAATTCACAAAATTCAACGGGTTTTCCGGGCGCACGGCGCTGGGCCTGGTACACACGCACCTGTTCCTGCTGGGAACGGTGTTTTTCCTGCTTGCCGCGCTGTTTTCCAAAGAGCTTGACTGGGCCCGGGAAAGAAACTTCCGGCTGTTCTACGGGCTGTACAATACCGGGCTTTGCGTGACGGCGGTAATGCTGGCCGTGCGCGGCGCGGCGCAGGTACTGGCGCTTCCGCTTTCCCACGGGATGGACGCGGCAATCTCCGGCGTAGCGGGGCTGGGACATATCTGCCTGGGCGCAGGGCTTGTGGTGTTTTTCCTCTCCCTGAAAAAAACGGCGTGCACGGCCAATGTGCAATAATTAGCTTTAAAAAACAAAAGCCAGCGTTTTTCTCTTCGAAGAACGTTGGCTTTTTTATTTTCCTTTTTCATCGGAACGCCCCGCAAGATAATCCAAGGATACCCCGTAAAAATCGGCCAGCGTCATCAACGCGTCGATGGGAATCGCGACACGGCCCAATTCATACTTTGAATATGTGGTCTGCTTAATGCATAACAAGTCCGCTATTTCCTGCTGAGTCTTATCGTTATCCTCTCGCAGCGCGCGGATGCGCGTCAAATCCATTGCCTTCACCCATCTTTACTATACCCTAGTCTTATTGTGACTATTAAAATTTAGTCGCAATTGGACTATTATAGTAAAGAAAGGAGGAAATAGAATGGACAGCAAACATTTAGAAGAATTGACTAAAACAATTGCTGAGAGAAATGGGACCACGCCAGAAGCAGTACGCCGGGAAATGGAAGCCGCACGAAACAGCGCATGGGACACCGACGATTCCAGCGCTCGCGGTCGTCAAAAAGTATTGTTTCCCGCTGGAAAGCCGCAGCTTTCGGAATTTCTGGAGGTTATCGCAAAAGAAATCAAAAAAGCATAATGTCTCTTTTTTGATTAAAAGAGCGCCCC
>OLOL01000999.1_pt1 | contig 26435 bp, 27 predicted proteins | sample 1673081 | NCBI WGS metagenome assembly OLOL01 (sample SAMEA3136753, study PRJEB25190) | human gut metagenome
GAATGACCGGAGGGAATAATTCCCAAATTTCAAAAAACAAAGAGACGCTGAGCGTAGAGATAATGGAAATCTTGATAAATCTACCGCCCAAATATTTGAAGGCAAGCAGATAGCAGGAAATATCCAGTATCGGAGTGATAACAGAAGGAGAGATGCCAAACCAGTGATTGATAAGCAGCATCATGCCAAGCACGCCGCCTTCGGTAATTCCTGTCTGTTGATGAATATTGTAAATTCCAAAAGAACAAATGGCAGCGCCAAGTACGATCCATGTGATCTTTTTAAGAGTAAATCCGTCTGTGAACCGTTCCCAAATCGTTTTCATTATGAAATACCTCCTAGATTTGATAATCAAATAGTAAACCTTAGTATAGTGCCAAGGTCAAGGGATTTCTAGTGCGAATTGTAAGAAAAAACAAAAAAATAAAAAAAATTTAAAAAAGTGCTTGCAATTTTTTGAAATATATGTATAATAATATTTGTTCGCAAGAGAACACAGAACATTGCGGAATGGTGTAATGGTAGCACAGCAGACTCTGACTCTGTTAGTAGGGGTTCGAATCCCTTTTCCGTAGTTACAAAAAACGGAGTGTGGCTCAGCTTGGTAGAGCGCTACGTTCGGGACGTAGAGGTCGCGTGTTCGAATCACGTCACTCCGATTGAATGATACAGTATCTGATATAGGTACTGTATTTTTTTATGTCAAAGAGTGTAATTCTTGGTATTTGTAAAAACGTCAGCGATATATGGTTTATAGATGCTTTAATTGCTATAGCTTAAAGCTATAGCAACACACAAGTTATATGTATTATCCAAATCATCCAAATCATGCTACTCTATATCCAGACAAAAACAACAGGAAGAAAAGCACAGGAGGATATAGAAAATGAGCAAATACCAGACACCATACAGATATGATTTTGTGGGAAGCTTTTTAAGACCACAGGAAGTAAAACAGGCAAAAGCAGATTACAGCGAAGGAAAGATCACAAAAGAAGAATGTGATGCAATCGTTGATAAGGCAGTCACAGAAGTAGTTGCAAAGCAGAAAGAATTGGGATTCCACATCATTACAGACGGAGAATTCAGAAGAACTTACTGGCATCTGGACTTTATGTGGGGATTCGAAGGCGTTGGTCATGAGCAGATAGGAGCCGGCGTACAGTTCAATGCAGAGATGGCAGCAGTAGAAGATACTTACCTGACAGGAAAAGTAAAGGCAAAAGCACATCCATTTGTAGAAGGATTCAAATTCTTAAAACAGTTCGAAGATGAGAACACCGTTGCAAAATATACAATCCCGGCACCGGCACAGATGTTCCAGCAGATGATCGTTCCGGCAAACTTTGAGAATACAAGAAAATATTATGCAACAAACGAAGAATTGATTCAGGACATCGGAAAAGCATATCAGGAAGTTATCAGACAGTTCTATGAAGCGGGATGCAGTAACCTTCAGTTAGATGACTGTACATGGGGCGCAATCGTAGGAGATGCCGCAAAGCAGAGATATGAGAGACTGGGGCTGGATCTGAACAAAGTAAAAGCACAGTTACTGGAAGTGAATAACCTTGCATTAGAAGGAAAACCGGAAGATATGGTGATTACTTCACATATCTGCAGAGGTAACTATCACTCTACATTCTTCACAAGCGGCCCATATGATTCCGTAGCAGACTATGTATTTGCAAAGGAAAATGTAGACGCTTTATTCCTGGAGTATGATGATGCAAGATCGGGCGGATTTGCGCCGCTGGCAAAGGTTTCAGAAGATAAGAAAGTCGTTCTGGGACTGATCACAACTAAGTCACCGGAACTTGAAGACAAAGAAACAGTGATCAAACGAATCTATGAAGCAGCAAAATATATTCCACTTGAGAGATTGTGTTTAAGCCCGCAGTGCGGATTTGCATCCTGTGAAATTGGTAACAAACTGACAGAAGAAGAGCAGTGGGCAAAATTAAAACTGGTGAAAGAAATCGCAGAAGAGGTATGGAAGGACGCATAAGACCATACATACCGAAGTATCAAACAGCAGATTTACAATACGCTGCTCGAAGAAAAAAGGAATCCCAAAGATCACATTGATCCGGGATTCCTCTTTTTCTGTTCTCGTTATTCATTTAATCTACATGATACACATAATTCTCTTTACGAGGCTTCGCTTTCGGCACATCTCCGGTCGGATATCCGAGCACGCAGTGTCCGATGCCTTCATAATCACCTTCCACGCCCCATTTTTTCAAAAGAGCCTTACCTTCTTCCGATGCAAAGACTTCTTTCGCCCGGTGGATCCAGCAGCTTCCGATTCCAAGAGAAGCGGCAGCATTCATCAGATTGCCCATGACAAGGCTTCCGTCATAGATATGTGTCGGTCTGTTCTTATCAGCTAATACAACCAGGACAACCGGTGCTCCGTAGAACGGATCTGTATCAGTTCCCATGACATCCGCATTCATTTTGGAAAGCTGATCGCGGGTGGCTTTGTCTGTAACGGCAACAATAACCGGTGACTGCATTCCCATGCCGGTTGCGGCATAAGTGCCTGCTTCAAGAATCAGATCCAGATCTTCTTTCGGGATCATGTCCGGTTTGTAACCGCGTACACTGCGGCGTTCGATCATGTTTTTAATACTTTCGTTCATAAATCAAGACTCCTTTAGAATACAGTGAAAAAATAAAATCTCATAATATAAAAAGAAAATAAAACGAAACGGATGATTTACACTTCTTTGTTCTCGTATACATGTCTCTTGATCGCTTCGAAACTTTCTTTACTGATCACATGCTCCATCTTACATGCATCGGCAGCAGCGACATCCGCAGGTACGCCGAGATGTATCAGCCAGGATGATAAAAGTGTGTGGCGTTCGTAAATCATATTTGCAATCTCCAGGCCGGATGGTGTCAAATGAATAAATCCCTGCTCATCTACTTTAATATGTTCCTTCTCGCGAAGGTTCTTCATGGCAACACTGACGCTGGATTTCTTGAATCCAAGCTCATTGGCAATATCTACGGAACGCACTACAGGCAGTTTCTGGCTTAAAATCAGAATCGTTTCAAGGTAGTTCTCAGCAGATTCATTTAATACATTGCTCATAATAAGTCATTCCTTCCTTCATACGTTAACATTGAATTTAGTATAGCACAGTTCCAAATTACTGGCAAATAAAAGAAAAATCTTAATGAGAAAAAATAATCAATAAAATGAAATAAAGTGGTTGACAGCTAACGAACGTTAGCATATACTAACTATTGCAGGAGATAATGAAAACATTTATCATTATCAAAATCATTATCAAAACAGGCAGAGAAAATGCAAAAAATCATACATAAAGAAAACGAGGTGTTATTATGCCGCTTACAATGGCCGGTATCGGTGAAACAAACACAATCTCACGTATTGGTGGAAATGAAGAGACAAGACGTTTTCTGGCAAATCTTGGATTTGTTGCAGGAGCGGAAGTTGTTGTACTGTCGAAGATCGGAGGCAATGTGATCGTAAATGTCAAAGACTCCAGAGTGGCAGTAAATGAGGATATGGCGCGGCACATCATGGTTTAGTACCGGGGTGTCTGCTGTATTATAGATGCTAACAATCTAAGGAAAGGAGAAACAGCAATGACTTTAGGTGATGCAAAAGTTGGAAGTACAGTTGTTGTAACGAAGATTGAAGGGGACAGCGCATACAAGCGCCGTATTATGGATATGGGCATTACAAAAGGAAGCGAGCTGTATATCAGAAAGGTAGCTCCACTTGGAGATCCTGTAGAGATTACAGTAAGAGGCTATGAGCTTTCAGTAAGAAAAGACGATGCTCAGTGTGTCCAGGTAAAATAAGACTTACCGAAGGAACTGACAGATACATATTGTCGCATTAGAATTTACACGTTCAAGGAGGTAAATAGGAATGGGAATCAAGATCGCACTTGCGGGAAACCCAAACTGTGGTAAAACCACAATGTTTAACGCCTTAACGGGTGCCAACCAGTATGTTGGTAACTGGCCAGGTGTTACAGTAGAGAAAAAAGAGGGAAAATTAAAAGGAAAGAGAAAGAACGATGACATCATCGTAACAGACCTTCCGGGTATCTATTCTCTTTCACCATATACACTGGAAGAAGTAGTCAGTCGTGATTATATCTTAAATGATGATCCGGATGTTATCATCGATCTTGTAGATGCAACGAATATCGAGCGTAACCTGTATCTTACTACACAGCTTATCGAGACAGGTGTGCCGGTAGTTATCGCACTGAACATGACAGATCTTCTGGAGAAGAGAGGAATCAAGATCGATACAAATAGGCTTTCAATGTTATTAGACTGCCCGATTGTTGAAACTTCTGCTCTGAAGCAGACAGGACTGGATACTCTGATTGAGACAGCAATCAAAGTAGCTAATAAAAAAGAAGTTGATCTTCCAAGAGAAATCTTCTCTAAAGAAATGGAAGCAGCAGTTGCAGACGTGAAGGGAGTTCTTCCGGATACAATCTCAGAAGACAAGAAGAGATGGTATGCTGTGAAATTCCTTGAGAACGACAGCAAGGTTGTAGAAAGTATGAACCTTTCCGCAGCAGCAAAGGCAGCAGTTGATAAAGACAGAAAAGAACTTGAGACAAAGCACGACGATGATATGGAAAGTATCGTAACAGATGAACGTTACAAATTCATCCAGAAGATCGTTGAGACAACTGTCAAAAAAGGAAAAGACAAATTGACAACATCCGATAAGATCGACAGAATTGTTACAAACCGTATTCTTGGTATCCCGATCTTCATCGCAGTTATGTTTGTTGTTTATTACATTTCCGTAACAACAATCGGTACAATCGTTACAGACTGGACGAATGATACATTCGTAGTTGCAATTCAGGATATCGCTTCAAAAGGACTTGAAGCAGCCGGCGTAAGCAGCGTGATCGAAGGATTGGTAGTTGATGGTATCATCGGCGGTATCGGAGCTGTTCTCGGATTCGTTCCGCAGATGGCAATCCTGTTCCTCTTCCTTTCTATCCTGGAAGACTGCGGATATATGGTACGTATCGCATTCGTTATGGACCGTGTATTCAGACACTTCGGACTGTCTGGTAAAAGTTTCATTCCACTTCTGATCTCATCAGGTTGTGGTATCCCTGGAATTATGGCTTCTAAGACCATTGAGCAGGACAATGACAGACGTCTGACAATCATGACAGCAACATTCATCCCATGCGGAGCTAAATTACCGGTTATCGCATTAATGGGTGGAGTTATGACAAGCTATGCAACAGGAAGCTACACGGCAGGTGGATTTATGGCACCTATCATGTACTTCGTAGGTATCGTAGCAGTATTAGTAGCAGCAATCATCCTGAAGAAGACAAAACCATTCTCAGGAAAACCGGCACCATTCGTTATGGAGCTTCCACAGTATCATATTCCACAGGCTAAGACAGTTCTTCTCCATGTATGGGAAAGACTGAAAGGATTCATCATCAAAGCCGGAACAATCCTGTTCCTTGCATGTGTAGTTATGTGGTTCCTTGGCGGATTCGGATTTACGAACGGCGGATTCGGACTTGTAGATGACAGTGCAGACAGTTTACTTGCAGTAATCGGTGGATTTATTGCACCAATCTTTGCACCACTTGGATTTGGAGAGTGGCAGCCGGTAGCAGCTTCTCTTTCCGGATTCACAGCAAAAGAAGCAATCGTTTCAACAATGGGTGTACTTGCGAACGTAGCAGAGAGCCAGTCAGAAGATACTGTAACAGTAGCTCAGGCTATCCAGAACTGGTTCCCAAGTGCAGTAGCAGCATTTTCATTCCTGTTATTCAACCTGTTAGATTCCCCTTGTCTGGCAGCCATAGCAACGATGGCACAGCAGATGCAGTCTAAGAAATGGTTCTGGTTTGCAATCCTGTTCCAGAATGTATTCGCTTATCTCGTAACACTTTGTGTATACCAGATCGGTACATTAGTAACCGGCGGCGGATTTGGAGTTGGTACAGCAGTGGCATTTGTGGTAGTAGCAGTCATGCTGTTCCTGTTATTCAGACCTGATCCGTATAAAGATCAGAAAGTTTATTCCAAACGTTCTGTAAATGCATAAGTAGGGCGGACCGGACGTAACTCATTTACGTCCGGATTTCCCTTTGAAGGAGGCAGTTTTCATGGTAGCCATTTTAGCAGATATCATTATTTTAGCATTAATATTAGGGTATTGCGCATACCTGGTATACGGAATTGTGAAGAGATTTAAAAATGGAGTCATCCAGGGATGCGGCGGCAGCTGTGCCGGATGCAGTGGATGCGGTGGTGGATGCTACAGTTCAGATCCTGATGAAGTGAAAAAAATGATCGAAAATATGTATGGTAAATAAAGGAGTTGGCAGTCATGGGCAATTCGACAGGCTCTATGTTCTACCTGTTCGTGATCGTGATTGTCCTTTACATTGTCGGTGCTTCTATCTATCAGGCATTTCTCTGGTTCAGGAAATGGCAGGAGAAAAAAAGAGACGAAAAGTTCAGCATGGATAATGAGGAGAACAAAGAATAGAGGGATAGAGATATGGCAGATATTATAGTTGTATTAATCGTGATCGTTCTTCTTGGATTTGCACTGAGAGGAGCAATCAGGCATTTTAAAGGTGACAGTCCCTGCTGTGGCGGCGGAACCGGTATCATCAAAACTGACGATAAAGAACTGAAGAATCCGGTGATCGGAAAAAAGATAGTTCATATCGAAGGTATGACCTGTGAGCACTGCGTACAGTCAGTAAAGAAAGCGTTAAATGAGATAAAAGGTGTTTCGGCAAGAGTGGACTTACAGAAGAAAGAAGCAGTGGTGTCTTATGACCGTGAGATTGCAAATGATGTTTTGAAAAAAACAGTTGAAAAAGCAGGATTTCAGGTTGCTTCTATTACAGAGTAGATACGATAGGAGGATGACAGGTGGATAAGGCAAAAGAAGCGATTGTACAGAAACTAAAAGCCAGTGGATGCAGGATCACCAAGCAGAGACTGATGCTTCTGGATATTATACTGGAAGAAAACTGTTCCTGTTGCAAAGAAATCTATTACCGCGCATCTCGGATCGATCCAAGCATCGGAACAGCAACCGTATACCGGATGATCAACAAGCTGGAGGAAATCGGAGCGATCAATCGAAGAAATATGTATAAAGTAGCATGTGATCCGGATTGTGACCTGCAGAATGCATGTACGGTTGAACTGGACGATGATACGATCAAGCATCTGTCTGCAAAGAACTGGAATGCTGTGATACAGGCAGGACTGAAAGCATGTGGTTATGTAGAAGATCAGAAAGTACGGAACATAACAGTACAGTCATAAATATGCAGTTGATAAAATTTATCAATAGCCTGAAAATATTTGAAAAGGACATTCCTTGGTGTTATAATTTGCAGAAACAAAAACGACTGCCGGACACAAATGAAGGGATGTCCTTTTTGTTATAATGTTTGTAGTGATGAATTAATAAATATACAATGGAGGGAATACATATGTTAAATTTAAAAGACATTAATTGGAAAAAACCAGGACTTTTTGCGGCAGGAGTAGCTTTCGGAACAGCGGGAATCAAGATCCTGACAAGTGATGATGCAAAGAAATTATATACAAACTGTACAGCAGCCGTATTAAGAGCAAAATCTTGTGTGATGAAGACTGCAACAAGCGTTCAGGAGAATGCAGGAGATATTTTAGCAGAAGCAAAGCAGATCAATGAAGACAGAGCAGCAGAGGCAGAAGTTGTAGATGATTTTTGCGAGACAGAAGAGACAGCAGAAGATACTGCTGAAGCAACAGAAGAATAAAAATCCGGCACTGAAGATAAAGAAAAGTTGCCGAAAATACATAGACACAGGCACCTGCGGAACATCTGCAGGTGCTTTTGTAAGACTAGCAAGAGGTGACAAGAGTGAAATTTAAGATTAAGCATGAGATAAGAGGAAGAATCCGTATCCACATGGAGCAGAAACGCATGACTCATGAACAGGCGGACATTCTTCTCTTTTATCTGCAGAATATAGACGGCGTATTCCGCGCAGATGTCTATGACAGAACGGCGGACGCAACGATTCATTATAAGGGAAACAGAGAAACAATCATCGAAGGACTCCGCAGATTCCGTTATGAGGAAGTAGAAGTGCCGAATGGCCTGTTAGAGACATCCGGAAGAGCAATGAATGCAGAGTATCAGGAGAAACTGGTGGATAAGATTCTGTTCCATTATGGAAGAAAATTCTTACTGCCATATCCGATCTCGGCAGCATATACAACGATCATGTCGGCAAAATATATCTGGAAGGGCATCAAGACCCTGATGGAAAGAAGGATTGAAGTTCCGGTACTGGATGCAACAGCAATCGGAGTATCAATCTTCAGAAGTGATTTCAGTACGGCAGGTTCGATCATGTTCCTGCTTGGAATCGGTGAACTCTTAGAAGAGTGGACACATAAAAAGTCTGTAGATGACCTGGCAAGAACCATGTCATTAAATGTAGGAAAAGTATGGTTAAAGACCGGAGATCAGGCGGTTCTGGTTTCTTCTAATCAGATCAAATCCGGAGACCAGGTTGTCGTACATATGGGAAATGTCATCCCGTTTGACGGAGAGGTTGTGGATGGAGAAGCTATGATCAATCAGGCTTCACTGACAGGAGAATCTGTTCCGGTAAGAAGAACTACAGGAAATTATGTTTATGCCGGAACTGTTGTAGAAGAAGGAGAAGTGACAGTCGATGTTAAAGCAGTCGGCGGTTCCAGCCGTTATGAGAAGATTGCAGCAATGATCGAAGAATCCGAGAAATTAAAATCCGGACTGGAAAGCAGGGCAGAGCATCTTGCAGATAAACTAGTTCCGTATTCGCTTGGCGGTACGGCCCTTACTTATCTGCTTACAAGAAATGCAACAAAGGCACTGTCGATTCTGATGGTAGACTTTTCATGTGCATTAAAGCTCGCTATGCCAATCTCCGTACTTTCTGCAATCCGTGAAGCAGGTATGTACAAGATTACTGTAAAAGGTGGAAAATATCTGGAAGCGGTTGCCGAAGCAGATACGATCGTATTTGACAAGACTGGTACACTGACAAAGGCAAAACCGACGGTAGCAGAAGTGGTATCATTTAACGGAATGAGTGAGGATGAACTGCTCCGTATTGCTGCATGCCTGGAGGAACATTTCCCTCACTCAATGGCAAAAGCAGTGGTAAGCGCGGCAAAGACAAAACATTTGGATCACGAAGAAATGCATTCAAAAGTTGAGTATATTGTTGCTCACGGCATCTCAACACAGATTGAAGGAAAGAAAGCCGTAATCGGAAGTTATCACTTTGTATTTGAAGATGAAAAAGTAGTAATACCGGAAGGCATGGAAGAAAAATTTGAGAATCTGCCCGAAGAATATTCACATCTTTATATGGCAATTGAAGGAAAACTTGCAGCCGTGATCTGTATCGAAGATCCACTGCGTGAAGAAGCAGTAGAAGTGATTCGTGAACTGCGAAAGGCCGGACTTAGCAAAATTGTCATGATGACAGGTGACAGTGAACGTACGGCAAAGGCTATTGCAAAGCGTGTTGGTGTAGATGAATATTATGCGGAGGTATTACCGGAAGATAAGGCAGAATTCTGTGAAAGAGAAAAAGCAGCCGGACGTAAAGTTATCATGATTGGTGACGGTATCAACGATTCACCGGCACTTTCCGCAGCCAATGTAGGAATCGCAATCAGCGATGGAGCAGAGATTGCAAGAGAAATTGCTGATATTACAGTTGGCGCAGACAATTTAAAAGAACTGGTTACATTAAAGAAGATCAGTAACGGTCTGATCAAGAGAATCAGCCACAATTATCATTCAATTGTAGGATTCAATGCAGGACTGATCGCACTTGGTGTAGCAGGTATCATCATGCCGACAACATCCGCATTACTTCATAATACATCCACTCTGATCATTGGACTTAGAAGTATGCAGAATCTGCTCGATGAGTAAAGATACAATATGAAAAAATATCTAAAAAATAATGGATAAAGAAATGAACAGGGATGACAAAAGTCGTCCCTGTTCATTTTAATACGTGCGCCTTGCGGCGCACGTTTCTAACGGGTGAAAGTCCCCAATCCGCCCTAGTGGTGGGAAGGATACAGCCAAGACCAAGGATGTCCATCGCGAGGTGGAATCTGAAGGAAGGTGGCGGCAAATCTCTGGTCTGACGAACAGAAATCACATCAGGCTATGCATGGGGGTAAGACTGCTGCACAAGTTGAAGCCCGATAACTACACGGAACCATGCATGGTAAATGTGGCAGATGGATGGAGAGAAAGAGACGTGTGGTACCAGGGGAGGTCTGTATGAAATGCTCCGAAAGGAGTAACCACCGCACAAGGAAACGAGGCGGTGCTGAACATGCAGAAGTCAGCAGAGGTCATATTAGCCGAGAGGTGAAGGACCGAATCAATAGGAGTTTTGAGTATAACCGAGAAAGAAGAGAATGACCAATGAATGCAGAAAACATGATAAATAATGGCTGTTCGCAAAGAGATAGTGCGGAACATGAAGGGTATGCGAAAGCGCATCGGTCATTTCATTCGATATGGAAAGAAACAGTGCACAGCCAGAACTCTTGGAAAAGATACTGTATAAAGGAAATTTAAACAGAGCTTATAAAAGGGTAAAGGCAAACAAGGGTGCTCCAGGAATCGACGGAACCACAGTGGAGGAAATAGGTGCATACCTAAAGGAAAATCAACAGACTATTATTGCAAGAATCTATAAAGGGAAATATACCCCCGACGCAGTAAGACGGGTTGAAATTCCAAAACCGGACGGTGGAATGCGAAAGCTTGGTATTCCAACAGTCAAAGACCGTATATTCCAACAAGCCATAACACAAGAGCTTATGCCTATCTATGAGCCGTTGTTTTCCGACAATAGCTATGGTTATCGTCCAGGTCGGAGCGCAAAAGACGCCATAAAACGGATAAAGGAGTACGCAGAACAAGGATATATCCATGCGGTTGCTTTAGATATATCCAAGTACTTCGATACGCTGAACCATGAAAAGTTACTGAATCTTCTGCGAAAAGAAGTAAAAGACGAAAGAGTGATACAGTGGATTAAGAGATATCTGAAAAGTGGTGTCATGGAAAATGGAGTAGTCATGGAAACAGAAGAAGGTTCGCCACAGGGTGGGAATATTTCTCCATTACTGGCGAATATCTATCTGAATGAGTTTGACCAGGAGTATGAGAAACGTGGTGTGAAGTTCGTCCGGTATGCGGATGATATCGTCCTGCTGGCAAAGAGCGACAGAGGCGCTAAGCGATTACTTGAAACAAGCACGAAATATCTTGAAGGGACACTGAAATTGAAAGTGAATCAAGAGAAAAGCCGAGAGGTCAGTGTATTTGCAATTCGAAATTTTAAGTTTCTTGGCTTTACATTGGGAAAGAACAGAAAGGGTATTTATATCCGAGTTCATGGAAAGTCATGGAAGAAGATGAAGTCAAAGCTGAAAGAACTTAGTTCCCGAAGGTCTGTTCAGAGCATTCGCCCCTCATTGGAAAAGATAAGAGTCTTCCTGCGAGGCTGGCTGAATTATTATGGGATTGCAGATATGAAGAAGCGGATAGATGATTTAAACTCATGGCTATATCACAGAATTCGTATGTGTATATGGAAGCAGTGGAAGAAACCAAAGACCAAGAAGAGAAATCTAATGAAACTTGGAATACCCGGATATTTTGCACATCAGGCGGCAAACAGCCGAAAGAAACACTGGTATGTATCGGGAATGGGTGCGGTCAACAGAGCGTTAACAAAAGAAAGACTGATAAACAGCGGCTTCTATGATTTAGCCACAGCCTATCAGTCCGTGCACGTCAACTATTGAAAGCGCCGTGTACCGAACGGTACGCACGGTGCTGTGAGAGGACGGCGGTTAGTCACCGCCTCCTACTCGATTTTCAGAGCAGCGCCTGCCGCATATCTTCAGGCATGGGAGAGGTAAAAAGCATGGGCTTTCCCGTGATGGGATGGGAAAATTCCAGACGGCAGGAATGCAGCGCCTGGCGATGTATGAGGGTCATATCCGGATTGTATAAAAAATCACCGATTATCGGATGGCCCAGATACTGCATGTGTACACGGATTTGATGTGTGCGGCCTGTTTCCAGATGGAGGGAAAGCAGGGAGCAGCCATTTGTTTCCTTCAGGACACGATAATGAGTAACGGAAGGCTCTCCGTTTTGAAAATCCACCATCCTCATGATGGCGGAGTCGGGCTTCCTTCCCAGAGGTGCGTTTACCGTGCCGGAGGGAGGAAGCCCGGTTCCGTTCACGATGGCAAGATATTCCCTCTTTATTTCACGCCGGGAGGCCATAACGGAAAGAATACTGCTGCTTACCATATGCTTGGCGATGATTGTCAGACCCGTGGTATCTCTGTCAAGCCGGTTGACGCATCGGAATATGAAAGGCACGCCCTGGGATGAAAAATACCATGCCAGACCGTTTGCCAGGGAATTTTCATAATTGTTCATGGAAGGGTGGACAGGCATATCCGCCGCTTTATCAAGAACCATAAGATCCTCATCCTCATAAACAATATGAAGAGGGAGAGGAACAGGAGGGATTTTTTCAGACACCTTTTCTTCCCATATATTCACCGTGAGGATATCTCCCTCCTTCAGGTGGTGAATTACATAGGCCGGCATATTGTTTATCAGGATTCCCTGTTCGTATTTTTTCAGCTGTACCAGATTCTGGCCGGAGTAATGTTTTCTTTTCAGGAATTGTTTTACAGTAAGGCCGTCTTCTAGGATGCCGATTTTATATTGGATTGTTCTTTTCATTTTTTTCATTTCCCTTATTCCCGCAGACAGCGAAGCAAACGGGCACGCCGTCTGTCTGCCTGGTGACTGCCGCACATTTTATACCGGGCGGCAGGATTCCTTTCATTATATAATATTACGGATAATTCCGCACCCTGAAAAAATCCGGAAGTGTAACGGTTTGGCCCCGTTTTGCCGTCCGGTTTTTGCTCGCTGCCGGAAAGCTTTCCGGTTACGCTGTTTCTGCATTTTAATCCGGGGCGAAAGGCATAATTGCATAAAACACAAATTTTTCACATTTTAAACAAAAATTAGAAACATTTTCCCGTTAGAATTCAAATATGCTTAACGCGTAAATAATTAACAAGTATATAATTAGCATGTTAACAGATACGCTTCGAGGACGGATGATTGAGGAGGAGACGGATGAAGAGGAAGGATGGGCCAAAAGGACTGGACAGGAGAAAGAAAATTGCTTTAGGGGTGATTCCCATAATGGCACTGGCATTGTTGGGCGGTGTTATTTTTTTGACAGTGAAGAAGGGCGGAGCGGATCAGACGGGACAGATGGGAGGGCCGGGAAGGGCAGATGGTTTCGGAGAAAACGTGATAACGGCCAGCGGAAGTACCTCCGTGGGAATGCAGGAAGAAACCTTTGATCTGGATTACATAGAAACCGAATTGAAAATAGAAGAGGTGTATCTGTCTTCAGGGGATGAGGTGGAAGAAGGCACTCCCATTCTGAAGCTTACGGATGAAAGCGTGGAGGCGGCCCGCAGGGAATTGGAGCAGAAGTCTGTTCAGGCGTCTCTGGATTACAGACAGCAGCTTCTGGACAGTGAAGAAGAAAAGATAACCGCAAAGCAGACCTATGATACAAGTATGACAAAGGGTACATATGCTTCCTATACTTATGAGGAATCCCTGAAAAAGTACGCGGATAAGATCAGTGATTTGCAGGAACAGGTGGAAGAAGCGCAGGAGCTGGTAAATGAATATACGGATTCTGTGGAAAATGATTATTACTATTCCTATTATGAAGTGGCTGAAAAAAAAGAAGAATTTGAAAAAAGCTTTGCTGCCCTGATGCAGCTCTATGAGGATTGGGATATTCCAGGTCTGGAGGATCACTACAGAACAACGGCGGGCAGCAGTTCCTCTGCTTCAGGACAGTCAGTTTCCTCCGGTCAGTCCGGAGCCTCCGGCCAGCAGACAGCGGGCGGAGGCCAGGCAGGAAGCGGGGCCGGCCTCACCTCGGAAAACAATTACACGAAGCTCACAGTTTATAACCTGCTGGATGAAGAAGTACAGGAAAATGAAAAAATATACGATCAGGCGGCAGAAGATTATGAAGCGGCAAAGAAAAAAGCGGAAAGCTCACTGGCCCAGGCACAGAGCAATCTTAAGCTGCTGAATACCCAGCTGGAAGAAGCACAGATTGCCTATGATAAGCAGCAGGTAAGCAGTCAGAGTGATTATGATGCGGCAGCAGCAGAGAGCAGTTCTGCACAAGAAGTTTATGAAGCGGAACTCAGCAGGATTGAGGAAGAAACAAATGTGGCCTTTAATGAGAAGGAAGAGGCCCGGGAGAATCTTCAGGAATTTGAGGATACGATAGGAGACGGCTGCCTGTATACCCAAAGTGCCGGAACCGTAATGATGGTGGGGGTAAGGGCGGAATCCGCAATTTCAGGAAACAGTATGGTACTGGCTTACAGCAATCCGGAAACGGTGACGGTGACAGCGTCGGTGGACCAGTCGGATATCGCGTCCGTTTCCATAGGAGAAAGTGTGACGGTGGAAATTTCTGATCATGGAACTTTCCGGGGAACCGTAAGCAAGATCAATCCGGTATCTCAGTCCAACAGCAAATCCAGTATTTATTATTCCGTTACCATAGAGCTGGCCGGAGATATCAGCGGACTGTCCCAGAATCTGTCGGCTGCCGTATATTTCGGAATCCCGGAGTCGGAAGAGGAGGCTGTAAATGAAACAGAAACACAGGAATAAAAAATTTGTCATTAAGCTGATTCTTGCAGGTACGGCATTTCTCGCGCTGGCTGCGGTATGTGTCTATACGGTTTTCATACGGCCGAGGCTCACAGGGGAAACTGTAATATATAAGGAAAGCAAGGTACAATATGGTGATTTGGTTCAGGGTATTAATGAAAGCGGAAGCATAGCCCTTCAGGAGAGCCATATTAATTATGAACTGGATATCAATTATTCAGAAGATGATGAGGATGAGGACGAGGAGGAAGAGGCCAGCCGCTATCTGCAGATAGAAGAGGTTTATGCCGTACAGGGCCAGCGTATGCAGGAAGGGGATCCGCTGTTTAAGCTTTCCCAGGACAGTATTGCAGCAGTCCGGCGCAAGCTGCAGAAGGCAAAGTCAGAGGCACAGCTGGAGCTTGCTGAAGCGATGAGTGAATATAATACCCAGGCAGGAAGTGCCAAAAGTACCTACAGCGCTTCCAAAGCGGAAGCGGATACGGCTTCCCGTACCTATGACACCTCCATGAACCGCCTGCAGCAGGAGATTGAACTGCTTTACGGGGATATCCAGGTACTGGAGGCGGAAATAAATGACTATAACGAAAAGCTGACGGATGAGGACACCCTGGAGGAATACAGTGACTTAAAATATGCCTATGAGACAGCACAAAAAAAGTTGGATGATACGGATATCTCCAGTGTGGCGGCCTATACGGCAAATTACTCCAGTCTCCAGAGTGCGAAGACCGCATTTGAGAATCTGGACAATACCCTGCAGGGCTACCGTGACAGCATAGAAGAAAACCAGGAACAGATTCTGGAGAAGCTGGATGAAATAAACAATTCCCAGACCAGCCTTCCCCAGGATGAAATGTCCGCGCAGCAGTCCTATGACAGCGCCGTGCTGGGAGGGAAGCTGGCAGGTGATATTTACGGTTATACACTTGACGCTCTTCAGGATACTGTGGATGAAGCCCGGACCGCTGTGAACGAAGCACAGGAGCTGCTGGAAGATTTTGAAGCCTTTGTGGGAACCGACGGGATTGTCTATGCGGACGGAACCGGGCTTGTTACGGAAATTACCTATGAAGCAGGGGATAAGCTGATGAATACAGGCGTTATGCTTTCCTATGTGACCCGGGATGCATATACCATAACCATTGATGTGTCGGAAGAAGATATTTCCTATATTAAGGTGGGGGATAGCGTGGATATTGAATGCAATGCCTATCCCGATGAGATATACGAAGGGACGGTGAGCGCAATTACTACATCTGCCGACAGCAGCTATTCCACGACGGTCAATTATCCTGTTACCGTGCGGATAGAAGGCGATACCGGCAGGCTGTATGGAGGAATGACCGCGGATATTACCTTTGTGACCGACAGTATAGAGGATGTACTCTACGTTTCCGCAAAAGCGATAGTGACGGGAGAAGATGGCAGTACAGGTGTCTATGTAAAAAATACGGAAGGGGAAATGGAATGGAAAGCGGTGGAAACCGGATTTTCCAATGGCTCTGAAATAGAGATAACAAGCGGGCTTTCCGAGGGAGATACGGTTTATATTGCCAGTACGGTCAGCGCAGGACAAAGTGAGGAAAGCCTGAGGCAGTCAGGAGCCTCCCTGACACAAGAACCTGCCGGGGATATGACAGGAGGAGAAGAAAACGGACAGCAGGGATTCCCGGATTTCATGCAGGTGCCCGGAGAAAATCCTCAGGGAAATTCCGGCCAGGCCGGCGGCACCGGTTTCGGCGGCCCGGGAATGCCATAAGGAGGGAGAACAGACGTGGATAAAAAGAAAAGGATATGGATTGGAACAGGCGTCTGCCTGGTGCTGGCTGTTGGCTGTGGAATCGGCTTCCTGGCTGCATATGGAAACAGCGATGAAGTTACCTACCGGGAAGTGCAGGCGGAGTATGGAGAACTGACCGTGGGTCTGGAAGAAAGCGGCAATGTGACGGTAGGGACAACGGAGCAGACATTTGATTTGGATCTGAGCGCCTACACAGGAGGAAGCACGGACAGCTTTTCCTGGGGACAGGGCGGAGGCATTTTTCAGGGGATGGGAGGCACCGGCAGTTCCGGTTCTTCCTCCTCTTCTTCCAGAAATCTGGTGATAGAAGAAGTTCTGATAAGCGAGGGACAGGAAATAGCGGAAGGAGAACCAATTTACAGACTTACCGAAGAGAGTATCAATACGATCCGGGAGGAACTGAGCAGTGATGTTTCCGATGCCGAGGTTACCCTTGCAAAGACGAAAACACAGAAACAGATGACGGATCTGACAGCAAAACAGGACTATGAAACAAATGTGGCCTATGGAACGCTTGCAGATGCGGAATATCAGAATGCAGTCACCAAACTCACAGATACGGCGGCGGAAATCGAGGAACAGATTGCCGATATCAATGAAGAACTGGCGGAACTGAATACGCAGCTGGCCGAAAGTCAGGCAGAACTGGAGACAGAAAAGAAGGTCCTGGAAAACGGGGAATATGTGGTGAGCACTACGGATATTGTTTCCGACGCCTACGGATGGATTACTGCGGAGAATGCAAGGGAAGAGGCTGCCGCTGTAGTGGAATCCCTGGAGGATACCATAGAAGAAACCACGGATTCCATCCTCGAAAAACAGAAGGAGCTGGCAGAGCTTGAGGACAGCCTGACAGGAGCCGAACGGGATTTGGAATTGGGAAAAATTGATGCCCAGGCCCAGCTGGATAAGAGAAACCTGAAATACCGGACAGCATCGGAGGCCTATAATGTGAGTGTGGAGCTGAGTGATTTCGAAGCCGATACGGCTCAGGCAGATTACGATGATGCCAGGGGCAAGCTGGATGAATTTGACGCTTATCTGACTGATAATGTCATCACCGCCGGCTACAGCGGCGTTGTGACAGAGGTTTCCCTGGAGGCAGGGGATACGGTGAACTCAGGGAATACGCTGCTTATACTGAATGATTATGATGAGGTTACGGTAACTGTTTCCGTGGAGGAATCCGACCTTGCCAATATCAGGGAAGGGGATTCTGTGAATGTTTCCGTCGCCTCTTATCCGGACGATGATTTCACCGGTGTTGTGGAGGATATCGGAGAGTCCACATATAACAGTTCCACAGGAACAACCTATGTGGAGATCAGCGTGAAGCTGGGAGGGGAAACATCTAAGCTTTATGAAGGAATGACGGCACAGATAACGTTTATAACGAAAGAAACGGAAACGGTGACCTATGTGTCCAACAGGGCAATAATCAGGGAAAATGGGAAGTCCTATGTAAAGAAAAAAGAAGCGGACGGCAGTATTAGCAAACAAGAGGTAACCACGGGCTTCTCCGATGGTGTTAACGTGGAAATCAAAGAAGGGCTTTCAGAAGGCGACACGGTCCTGATAGAAAGTAAGGTGAGCGATTCATGAAAGTGACAGAGATACTGCGGCTTGTCTGGCTGAATTTATCAGCCAACAAATCAAAGGTCATTCTTACCTCAACGGGAATTATCGTAGGGGCGGCCACTATTATGCTGGTAATCGCTATCGGTACGGGCGGAAAAGAGGAGGTTGCGGAGCAGTTTAAAAATCTGAATGCCGGGGCCATTGATATATCCTATGAATATCAGGGAAACAGCGGCAGGCCCGGAGGCGGATCAGGAATGCCCGGAGGAGGCGGCGGAATGCCGGGAGGTGCTTTTGGAGGAAGCGGAGGCTTCAGCTTCGGAGGAGGAATGTTCATGATGGATCAGAGCCAGAGCAATTCGGAACGGATTACCCTTTCGGAATCCGATATGGAGGATCTGGAAACCTTCGTCCCCGGAATCGCACGTACGACCATGAGCTTTTCCACTACCTCCGCAGTGGATGGAGGAGAGCTGGAAAGCAGTACCTCTTATACCATTGCGGGTGTCCTGAGCAATTATGCCGGAATCAGCAATCTGGAAATGGCATTGGGAGATTTTCTGACGGATGAGAATAATACCTATAAGGAGAAAGTCTGTGTTCTGGGCTCCAATGTGGCGAAGACAGTTTTCGGAAGTGTATATGATGCCTATGACGGTACGGTTTATATTGATAACCGGCCCTATCAGGTCAGCGGAATTATCAGTGAAATGGGAACCGTAGCCTCCGGAATCAGCCCTGATGATGCCATATATATCCCGTATAATACCGGAGTGAAATATTTATCCAGCACCGGTGTCAGCCCCACAATAACGGTTATTGCAGAAAATGTGAATGAGGTGGAAACCATTATTGCCAATATAGAGCAGGTTCTGGCGGAAAGCTATCCCAATGCGGAGTTTACCATCTCTGACGCGGGAAGCAAGATGGAAGCAGCATCCAAATCCAACGATACGCTCACCATGCTGCTTATCTGCATGGCGGTAATCGTATTCATTGTAGGCGGGCTTGGCATTATGAATGTCCTGTTTGTTTCCGTAAAGGAAAGAACCAATGAAATCGGTATTCTGAAGGCGATCGGCTGCTGTAAAAGGGATATCCTGGCGGAATTTTTAATGGAGGCCAGCTGTATCAGCCTCGTGGGTGCCATTCTGGGAGTTATGCTAGCGCTGGGTATCACACCGGCCCTGGAATATTTCGGAATGAGAGTGGAGCTTTCTGTATCAGGAGCGGTACTGTCCCTTATCTTTGGTGTGCTGACCGGTACGATTTTTGGGTTCTATCCGGCGTACCAGGCATCCAGCCTGATTCCGGTCGCGGCGCTTAACCATGAATAAAGGAGAGAATCCGATGGAACAGAATAGTAAGAAAAAGAAGAAAAAAGGGAAGAAAAAAATAGTGACAGGCGTGGTATGCTTCTGTCTTCTTACGGCAGCAGGAGGAGTCCTTTTCTGGCAGAAACAGGAGGCGGATGCTTCGGAGAGCGTGATTGAAATTACTGCGGGACAGCAGGAGGAGATTATATATGCTCAGATTGACAGTATTGTGGGCAATGATCTGGAGCTTTCCCTGGCAGAAAAAGAGACGGTATCCGCCGGAGGGGAAGGGAAAGGAATGCCGGCTCCAGAGGAGGAAGAACCGGCGGAAAGCAGCGTTCAGAGTGATCAGACCGGGTTTCCCGGTCAGGACGGGCAGAACAATCAGGGGGGACCGGGAGGCTTTGCGCCGGCGGAACAGGAGGGCTTTCCGGGCAGTATCCAGGATATAGGCAGCACAGGAGGCCAGAGAGGCGGCATGGATTCTTCGGCCTATACCCTCACGGGAGAGACAAAGAGCCTTGAGGTGCCGGTAGGCACGGAGGTGATTACCAAGCTGGGAGTGGTGACTACCTTTTCACGGCTGTCCTCCGGAAATATCATTGCTGTTTTGCTGGAAGAAGGAACCGATAATATTCTGAAAATATGGATTGTATCATAGAGACATGCAGAAATGTTCTGTATATGTCCGGAGATACATGACAGGGAGCCGATATGGAAAACGATAACGAAATCATGATTGTAATGGAGAATATCAACAAAGGCTATATGCTGGGAGAAGAAAAGGTCCCGGTGCTGAAGGATGTATGCTTTCAGGTGAAAAAGGGAGAATTCGTGGCAATTCTGGGGCCTTCCGGTTCAGGGAAAACAACGCTGATGAATATCATCGGCTGTATGGATATCGCGGATTCCGGCGAATATTTCCTGGACGGCAATGCGATTCATGAAATGGAAGAGAGCGAACTCAATGACGTAAGAAATAAAGAGATCGGGTTTATCTTCCAGAATTATCAGCTGATATCCACCTATAATATTCTTCAGAATATTATCATGCCGCTGGTGGTGAGAGGCATGTCCTCCGGTGAAGCGGAAGAAAAATGTATGGATACTATCCGGCTTCTGGGGCTGGATCACAGACTCCGCCATAAGCCCTCCGAGCTTTCGGGAGGGCAGAAACAGAGGGTTTCGATCGCGAGGGCGCTGGTGGGGGAGCCTGCCATTCTGCTGGCGGATGAACCTACAGGAGCTTTGGACAGAGCGAGCGGGCAGGAGGTGCTGAAGCTGTTCGGAAAACTGAATTCCATGGGGCATACGATTGTCATGATCACCCATGATCTGAATGTGGCAAAGTCGGCAGGACGGATCGTACATATCATAGACGGAGAACTGAGCGAAGATGAAAATTAATTCTCCGGTTCCGGATATCGTTTACTTCACCGGGATTATCCTTTATAATTAGGACAAGAGGAGGACTTGGCCTATGAATAAAAAGATATTTCTGACATGTCTGGCAGCAGGTATTCTTGTTTTTCTGCTGCCTGCCCGGGAGGTAAAAGCAGCGGAGAACCAGACGACGGAAGATTATTATTACCAGCTGCTTATAAATGGTGAGTATCCTTATAATACGGCGGCGAATGCCGGAACCGGCGTACCTGTGCCGGCGGGAGGATGGGAGCAGATGGTGGCGATGGCACAGGTACGCCGGTTCCGGCGTACCAGCAGCTGACTCAGGCAGTGGCCCGCCAACAGTCTCTTGAGGCAGCTAGGCAGAACTTGGATGTACAGCTTCAGGCGGCGTCACAGGCAGTGGTTCAGGCCCAGGCTGCGCTGACAGCGGCCCAGCAGGCTTATGCGGCTGCTCTTCAGGCGGCGGCCTACAGCCAGCAGGCGGCTCTCTTGAATCAGCAGGCAGCGCTCAGCAATCAGGGGACAGCAGGCGTACCGCTGACGGTTCCGGCTTTGACAACGGATACGATTCTGCAGGTTCAAAATCTGCTCAATTTTTATGGCAGCAGCTGCAGCCCTACCGGGGTATATGATGCCCAGACGCAGGCGGCCCTGTTTCAGTTCCAGACAAAATACGGGCTTGTGGCGGACGGAACGATCAACGCCCAGGTTCTTCAACTGTTCGGATTAGGATAATCCTTCCCGGACAGAAAAGAGTAAAAGTCCAAAAAAGCGGAAGCCTCCGGATGAAACCGGGAGAGCTTCCGCTTTATCGTTCTGTATGCAATATCAGCTGGATTTTACTTCTTTCCATAACTCGTTGTAGAGGGAATCCGCATCATCACCCAAATAGGTGAAGGTTTCCAGATTATTGTATTCGTCCAGGTTGGGGAACGCAATTTTGGAATTCCGGATATCTTCGTCCTCTATCAAATCCCTTGCGGCATCATTGGGAGTGGAATAGGTGATATACTCAAAATTCTTCAGGGCGATTTCAGGACGGCACATAAAATCAATGAATTTTTCCGCATTTTCCATATTAGGCGCATTTTTGGTGATTACCCAGGAATCGATCCAGACATTGGTTCCTTCCTTGGGAACGACATATTCCAGATCCGGGTTTTCACGCTGGGTATAAATGGCCTCTCCGGAATAAATGACGCCGATAGCCGCTTCATTGCCGATCATTTTATCTCTGACCTGATCGATGACATAGGCCTGTACAAGAGGCTTCTGTGCGATGAGGGAATCCCTGGCCGCATTCAGTTCATCGGGATTGGTGGAATTCATGGAGTATCCGTTCAGTTTTAAGGCAACCATAAATGCGTCACGTACGGAATCCTGCATCAGGATATTATCCTGATATTTTTCATTCCAGAGAATGGACCAGCTGTCCACGGGATCGTCAACCATAGTCTTATTGTACAGAATTCCAACGGTTCCCCAGCAGTAAGGTACGGAATATTTGTTCTCCGGATCGAACTGCTTTGACTGTTCCCAGTACTGTTCGCCGATATTTTTTTTCGCATTGGGAATGTTGTCGTAGTTCAGTTCTGCCAGCAGATCATTTTCAATCATTTTCTGGATCATATAATCGGAAGGGCAGACAACATCATATTTGGAAGCCCCGGCTTCGATTTTGGGATACATGATTTCGTTGGTTTCAAATTCATCATAAATAACCTTGATGCCGGTTTCCTCTTCGAACATGGAGATAGTCTCCGGATCGATATATTCTCCCCAGTTATAAACGACAACCTCTCCGTTGGAAGCGGCGGAGGCGGATCCGCAGGCTGTAAGGGGAAGAACAGCCAGGGACAGCGCAAGCAGCAGTGAAAGACATTTTTTCATTTGGTTTCCTCCTCATAGTAGTTGGTGCCGGCCTATTCTTTGTCCTGTTTGACCGGAGCTTTATTTACGAGTAAAAGCAGAATGAGTACAGTGACAAAAATAATTGTGGAAAGGGCATACATTTCCGGTTTTATCCCTTTTTTGACCTCGGTATATATCTTGGTAGATAAGGTATCGATACCGGGGCCCTTCGTAAAGTGGGTGATGATAAAATCATCCAGGGACATGGTGAAGGCCATGAGGAATCCGGAGAGGATGCCAGGCAGCAGATCCGGGAAAACAACCTTGAAGAAGGCTTTAATCCGGGATGCGCCCAAATCCATGGCGGCTTCAAAGGTACTGGGATTGAGCTGTTTCATACGGGGCATGATGCTTAAAATGACATAAGGAATATTAAAGGTGATATGGGACAGCAGGATCGTGCCGAACCCAAACCGTACTCCCAGGCTGATAAACAGCAGCATCAGCGAAATACCGGTTACAATTTCCGCATTCAGCATGGGGATATTGGTAATTCCCATCATGATGGCCCGGTTCCTTTTTTTCATTCCATTGATGGCGATACAGGCGATAGTTCCTATCACAGTGGCTATGGCCGATGATAAAAAAGCGATGAGCAGCGTGTTGTAAAGAGCTTCCAGAATGATGCTGTTTTGGAAAAGCTCGGAGTACCATTTCAGCGTGAAGCCTCCCCATTTGGCCCGGGTACGGCTGGCATTGAAGGACAGGACCATCAATGTGACGATGGGAGCGTAAAGGAAGACAAAAATAAGGCCGATATATATTTTCTGTAAAAGGGTTTGTCTTGTTTTCATAAGGTCTGGCCCTCCCCTTCTTTATCAAAGACAGAGGTGATAATCATATTAAGGATAATGAATATCATTAACACGATGGAAAGACCGCTGCCCAGGTGCCAGTTGCTTGCCTGTGTGAATTCCTGCTCAATGACATTGCCGATGAGGAGGATCTTGCTGCCTCCCAGCAGGTTGCTGATAACGAAGGTGGTCAGGGCAGGGACAAAAACCATGGTAATGCCGCTGATTACGCCGGGAAGGCTTAAAGGAAAGGTGACGCGCAGGAAGGTCTGCAGACCGTTGGCGCCTAAATCCCTTGCCGCATTTACCACGTTCGGATCAATTTTTACCAGGACATTATAAATCGGAAGCACCATGAAGGGCAGAAAATTATATACCATGCCCAGTACGATGGCTGCCGGGGTATTGATAATATTCAGCGAAGGCAGATGCAGAAAGGCGAGAATGGAGTTAATCACTCCCGTTTTTTCCAGCAGCGTCTGCCATGCAAGAGTTCTGAGAAGAAAATTCATCCACATGGGAAGAATAAATATCAGAACAATAAAGCTGTGCTGGTTCACATTCATATTGGCCAGAATCATGGCAAGAGGATAGGCCAGCAGAAAGCAAATCAATGTACTGATAAGCGACAGGGCGATGGAAAGCCATAAAGCCTTGGAATGCTCCGCGCTGGCGATTGCCGCAACATTGGCCAGGGTGAATGCGCCGGTTTTATCCGTGAGTCCATAGTAAAAAACCATGCACAGCGGGATAATGATAAAAGCGACAGACCAGAATATGTAGGGCCCTGACAGCAAATGCCTGTATTTTTTATTATTCATCAATGGCTGTGGCCTCCTCATCCTCAGATTCCGGCTTGTGCATGATCTGGATATTGAACGGATCCACCTTAATGCCTACCGGAGTGCCTACAGGATACATGCCGGTGGAGTGTACCAGCCATTCGAAACCATTGGCGGTAACCTCCATTTCATAATGGACGCCCTTGAAGATCAGGTGGGTAACCACTCCGCGGATAAGGCCGTCTTCCGGGGACACAAGCTCCACGTCCTCAGGACGGATAACCGCATCGACAGGCTTGTTGGTTCCAAAGCCCGTGTCCACACAGGGGAAATTGGCATCCAGTATCTTTACCAGCTTATCCTGGATCATCACTGCATCAAAAATATTGCTGTCACCGATAAAATCTGCCACGAAAGCATTTTCCGGCTCATTGTAAATGTCTTCCGGCGTGCCGATCTGCTGGATATATCCCTGGTTCATGACGACGATGGTGTCCGACATGGTGAGGGCTTCTTCCTGATCGTGGGTCACATAGATAAAAGTGATTCCCAGCTCGTTCTTCAGGCGGATAAGCTCGTACTGCATATCCTGCCGCAGCTTCAGATCCAGAGCGCCCAGAGGCTCATCCAGGAGAAGGACCTTGGGTTCATTGACAATGGCCCTTGCGATGGCGACACGCTGCTGCTGTCCGCCGCTCAGGGAATCAGGCATGCGCTTTTCATAGCCGTCCAGGTTTACCAGCTTCAGGGCATATTTAATTTTATCGTTGATATAGGACTTGCTTTTTCCCTTTATTTTCAGGCCGAAGGCGATATTCTCCGCAATGTCCATATGGGTAAAAAGGGCATATTTCTGAAAAACAGTATTCAGCTGCCGTTTATTCGGGGGAAGATTGGTAATATCCTTCCCATCAAACAGAACCTGCCCCTTATCCGGTGTCTCAAAGCCTCCGATAATCCGCAGAGTCGTGGTTTTTCCGCATCCGCTCGGGCCCAGCAGAGTCAAAAACTCATTTTCCCGGATATAAAGATTCATATCGTCCAGAATAAGGGAAGAACCAAAAGATTTTGAAATATGCTGTAAATCAATCAGCCTGTTGCTCATATGCTTGCTCCGTTTCTCCGCTCTGCGGTAGGTGAATAGTGGAAGGCAGGCGAACCTGTCTTAAAAACTGGGCGGGCTGCTTACCCAGATAAGGGAAGCGCCGGTTTTTTCGTTAGCGGTGAGGTAATGGGTGGAATTCGGGGTAAAATAAAAGGATTCCCCCTTTTTGGCGCGTATGGCCCGTTTCCCTATGTGGATGGTTACGCTTCCGCTCAATATATAACCGAATTCCTCTCCTTCATGAGGATTGTCCGGATAGGTGGAACCTCCCGGTTCCAGGGTGAGCCGGATGGGCTCCATAATGTTTTTCTGGGCATTGGGGATGATCCATTCCGTTCTGTTCCTGCAGGCTTCATCCGTCTTTTCAAAATAATCGGAAGAGGAGAAGACGATCTGTTCCTCTGTTTTCTCACTGAAAAATTCATTGAGATCCGTGCCCAGCACCTGGAGGATATCTACCAGGGTGGCGATGGAAGGAGAGGTGAGATCCCTTTCCAGCTGGGAAATAAAGCCTTTGGAAAGCTCTGCCCTGTCGGCAAGCTCTTCCTGGGTCAGCCCCTTCTGGACTCGGAGCTCCTTTAATTTGTTTCCTATATTCATATGGTAACCGGCCTTTCCTGAAAAGAACATATAATAAACTTAAAGTTTACTGACACTAAACAAGACGCTGATACCCATTATACTGAAATCCTGTTAAATGTCAATGCTGTAAGCATAAATTCCGGGTAAATTTTTGCGGTGGGTTCCGGAGCATGTTCCCGCGGAGCCGTCTGCCCTGAGAGCGTGCCCGCCCTGCGCCCCATTCCCTCTGCAGGAGCCGCCGCCTTGCAAGGTTCCTGTGCAGGCACGCTCTCGCTCGGATAAATACGCAGCGGTACTAA
>OLOL01001005.1_pt1 | contig 26382 bp, 28 predicted proteins | sample 1673081 | NCBI WGS metagenome assembly OLOL01 (sample SAMEA3136753, study PRJEB25190) | human gut metagenome
CCTTGCGGATGCCTGAATCCACATAGCCTTTGTCCACAGGATAGGGCTTTGGTGAAACGGTATCCACCGGTTGGTTGGGATTGATAACCTTGGTATTACACAGCGGGCAGACGGAGCAGGTTTTGTCCAGTTCCACACCGCAGTTGACACAATATGACATTAAAATTCACTCCTGTTCATATCACGGTTGGTTTCAATTTTGACATGCAGGCCTTCTTGGACTAATTTCCTGAAGAAAAAGCGTTCCACGTCGGTTTCGATAATAGTACTTGTAAAGTTGATGCTCAGGGTATCGCCGAAACTTCCTACAGCGCAATTGGTTCTCAGGGAGAAAGGTTGTCCCATCAATACGTCAAAATAATCGACAAATTCACGCATTTCTTCCGGCACATCAATGACACCCAGATTCGTCAGGCCGGCGGTGGACTGTTTGTCCTGCACACGGATATAAAACTGTTTCACAACGATATCTTTGACAAAAAGCGGCACAATACGGATCAGCGGGCTCTGCTGGGTAGAGGCGTTGGTGGTAATGTCGGCATTTAGAAACTTGTCATTAATGTAAAAACGCATGTAGTTGTGGACATGGGTGATGATTTCCTCAAAGGTATAGTCCCCCATGCGCGGGTCCACAGAAGGGTAAACCATGGCAATAAAATTCCGCAATGTGTCTGATGGAAAAATATTGCGCAAATTCACGGGAAGCGCCAGTGCCACGGGATGTTCCCTGAAAACATGGTCCGCTTTCTGTTTTTCTAATAAAGCATACAGAAGTACCGCATTCAAATATTCCGTCAGAGTCACATGATAACTGCGGGCTTTCTGCAGGACTTCCTGTACAGACAGCAGGCCATGGATGATATTCAGTGTGTAAAAGGGCTCCCTGTGGCCGCGGATGCGGTAGGCTTTGCCCTGACTGCGGGGGCGTTTGACTTTGGAGGAAGCATATTTGATATAGGCATCCTCCATTTCCTCCGGCCGAGGCGGTTCGTTGATATCCAGAACGCCGCAGGTGTTGGAAATCTCATGCCCTTTCAGACGGAGATAAACGGCTGTGATGGTTTTCAGCAGTTTCAGGGCACCGCTGCCGTCGGAAAGAGAGTGAAAGACTTCCAGCGAAATCCGGCATCTGTAATAGTAAATTCGGATTAAATATCTGTTGTTAGATTTAAACAACATTGGCATGCAGGGATTAATGATATCCGGCATCACAAAGGGACCGGGATGATCGTTGGGTTCCAGATACCGCCAGAAAATACCCTTGTGAAGGGCAACTTTGAAGGCCGGAAATCTCGGCAATGTCAGATCCACAGCCCTCTGCAGTGTGTCAGGGTCTATTTCCTCCTTTAAAACAACTGACAGACGGAACACGTTGGAGAAGTTCCGGCGCTGAAGGGTCGGGTAGACATTGGCGGATAAATCCAGTTTATACCATGTTTTATGCTGTTTTTTTTCGGAATGATTCTCAGATTTATTGATTGTTTTCATAATTTTTATTATAATGTTACTCATCATCAATAGCAAGAGCAAATACGTATAGATGTACAGGAATTAAATGTTTCGCATATAGAGCGGGAAGGAGAAAGTGAATGGCGATAAGTGAAAAATCCAATCAGGGGCTGATGAAAGCTATTAAAATGATGCATACTTTTGTGGAGAGTGATGACCTTGAGAGAGTCCGGGCGTCCCAAGAGAATATCAGTGCCCTGTTGAAGCATAGAGAGTTGAATTATGAGCCTTTTCAGGTGGGGGAGATTCCGTCGGAATGGGTCAGTGTGAAGCGTAGCCATATGCGGAAGTTTGTGATTTTCTATTGTCATGGCGGCGGTTATAATACAGGCAGCTTTCATTATGCCAGAAGTATTACCAACAAATTGTCGAGTACCACTTCCATGGATGTGCTGAGCTTTGACTATCGGCTGGCGCCGGAACATCCTTATCCCTCAGCCACGGAGGATGCCATGGCAGTGTGGGATTATCTGATGCATCTGGGTTATGGTGCCAGGGATGTCATTGTAGCCGGAGATTCTGCCGGAGGCAATCTGGCCCTGTCCCTTGTCCTGAAGCTGAAAGAGCAGAAACGAATTTTGCCAAGGGGACTGATTCTTTTTTCACCGTGGACAGACCTGACAGGCAGCGGCAAGTCTTATGAGACAAAGGTGGACGTGGACCCGATCCTGACCCGGGAATATCTGGACAATGCCATTGCGGTCTATGCTTCAGGACAGGATTTGAAGAATCCGTTGATTTCCCCGCTTTTCGGCAATTTCACGGGTTTCCCGCCAACTTATATCCAGGTGGGGAGCAACGAACTGCTTTTGTCAGATTCATTATTGCTCAAAAAAAATCTGGAAAAATACCATGTCCCAGTACGTCTTGAAGAGTACAAGGGAATGTGGCATGTTTTCCAGATGTCACCCTTTAAAACTGCTTATGATGCTATGGACCAGGTTGCGGAATTTATCTTCGATATCTGTCGTTAGTACCATCGGACAAGAGCTATCTCTTGTCCGATACAGGCGGTTTGGCAAAAGTGTATGCGCAAACAAATTCTGCGGCTAATCTTTGATAGTGTGAGCGTCGTCTAACAACCGGTTCTTCAGGTCGTACAGTTTGCGGGAAAGGTCCACATAGACTTCCTGGGGATTGATGAGTCGTTTGGATTCATCCCAGAGAGTGGCCTTTTCCTGTGTGCAGTAAGCCTGAATGTCCATAACAGACGGAGATTCATAGACACACTGACCGTTTTTGAATATCGGAACAAGCAGTTCACGAATCGTATAAGTGCCGGCTTCCAGTCGGGTACGCTTCCATGTGGCCAGCGGATCGAACAGAGTCAGCGGCTGATCTTCTGTGAAGACCTCATCTTCCAGGGTGATCAGATCGGCTTTGATCTTTCCGCTGGCTTTGTCATAGATACGAAGAATTTTCTTGTTGCCCGGATTTGTGACTTTCTCAACATTCTCGGAGACTTTGATCTTCGGTATTTCTGTGCCGTTTTCATCGATAATGCAGGCCAGTTTGTAAACACCGCCGAAGGATGGGCAGTCTTTGGAGGTGATCAGGTTTGTGCCGACACCCCATGAAGTGATCTTGGCCCCCTGATTCATCAGACTATTGATCAGGTATTCGTCCAGATCGCTGGATGCGGAGATGATAGCATCCGGGAATCCGGCTTCATCCAGCATGATACGGGCTTTTTTGGTGAGATAAGCCAGGTCACCGCTGTCAAGACGGATACCGAAGAGCTTGGAGTGGATACCCTTTTCACGCATTTCCCTAAAGACCTGGATGGCGTGTTTGACACCGGAGTTCAGTGTGTCATAGGTGTCCACCAGCAACAAGCAGTTGTCCGGGAAGAGTTCTGCATACGTCCGGAATGCTTCCAGTTCGGATGGAAAGCTCATGATCCAGCTGTGGGCATGGGTGCCTTTGACCGGAATATCAAACATCTGTCCGGCCAGGACGTTGCTGGTGCCGATGCATCCGGCGATCACGGCGGCTCTTGCACCGTAGATACCGGCATCCGGACCCTGGGCACGGCGAAGACCGAACTCCATGACGCCGCCGCCAGCTTCCTGAACGACACGGGCGGCCTTGGTGGCGATCAGGCTCTGGTGATTGATGATGTTCAGCAGAGCGGTCTCAACAAGCTGGGCTTCCATGATTGGCGCGATGACTTTGACCAGCGGTTCCTTCGGGAAAATGATTGTTCCTTCGGGAATGGCATAGATATCACCTGTAAACCGAAAGCTTTTCAGATAATCAAGGAAATCTTCCTGGAAAAAGCCGGTGCTTCTCAGATAGTCAATATCTTCCTGTTCAAAATGCAGGTCTTTGATGTAATCAATAGCCTGGTCAAGACCGCAGGCAATGGCATAGGCACCGCCGCACGGATTCTGGCGATAAAAAACATCAAAGACAACATGTTCTTTGGAGTGAGTTTTAAAGTAGCCCTGCATCATGGTCAATTCATATAAATCTGTCAATAAAGTCAAATTTCTGCTATTCGTATTCATATCTCTTCCTCTATTTATTCACATGCTGCATGCCAAACCGCTTTCCGGGATCAAAGAGAGTGCGGTGCAGCAGGATGCTTATTTATTCCAGTAACCTTCGTGAACTTTGGCAGCGGCAGGTGCCAGTTCAGGGAAAGGCCCTGTGACTTCAATGGCCTTCTGACCTTTGGCGAAGACGTCGCGGCAAGGCAGATCGAAGGTCGGGTTCTGAGGATCGGCACCTGTCAGGGAGAGCAGATCCTTCTCTGTCATAGCATACACAACATGGCCGATGTTGCCCCAGTAAATGGCACCGGAACACATGGCACAAGGCTCTGCCGTTGTGTAAAGTGTGCAGTCCCAGAGAAATTCTTTGCTGTAAGCGTGGGATGCACGTTCTACCAGCTGTGTCTCTGCATGACCGGTACATTTATGCTCTGTTATCTCATTATTCATCTGTTCCATAATAATATTCCCGTCTTTATCAACAAGGAGAGCCGCAAAAGGTGTATTGCCGGATTCTCTTGATTTGACGGATAATTCAATTGCGCGTTTTAAGTAAGCTTCATGTGACTGCATGAGGTACCTCCCGTATTTTATTAATTGAAACTAGTATACTGCAATTTCAGGAAAAACGCAAATTTTGTACTTTTTCTAGTCCATTTTTGGAAAAAGATGGCAGATAATTAAACGAATATAAATGGAAAAAGAAAGGATATTTGGTTATAACTGGAATATTATTGAATAATTGCGGAAATATTTATGAATTTTTTTGAAAATTCATTTGATTTTCCTTTGGAACCGTGCTATCATGGCGACATAATAGATTGCTGTTTGGAACAGGACCTTATGGATGTCAATACCGGACATTTTGTCAGGCGGATTCGAACAGCTGCCAGACAATCAGGAAAGGGCAGGGTGAATCTACAGGAAGAAACGGGTGAAGTAAATGAAAGGGTTAGAGGTGATAGGTTCCTATCTGGATGAATGGAACATCGTGACGATTACCGTCAGATTGATTTTGGCGGTCGTATGTGGAGGTGCCATCGGTCTGACCAGAAGTGTCAAGCGTCGGGGAGCGGGTTTCAAGACTCATGCTCTTGTCTGCCTTGGCTCGGCACTGGTCATGATGACGGGTCAGTATATCTATGTGGACTTCGGTGCCATATCAGATATTGCAAGACTGGCGGCTCAGGTTATCAGCGGTGTTGGTTTTCTTGGGGTTGGAACGATCATGGTCACAAGAGATAACCATGTCAAAGGATTAACAACTGCAGCAGGGTTGTGGACTTGTGCAGGCATCGGGCTTAGTATCGGCATCGGCTTTTATAGTGGTGCAGCGATCACGACGATCCTGGTACTGGTGATCTATCGGTTTATGGGAAGGGTCGATGAGATTGCCTATGAGCATTCAAGGGTTCTTGATATTTATATTGAATTTGAATCAAGACGTTCAATCGCGCCATTTATCAGTGTTCTGAAACAGAATAACTACAAGATCGTGCAGATGGAACTGAACAAATCCAAGAAGAATAAGGAAGAGCTTGTGAATGCGACACTGGTATTGGAAGTACCGGAGAAGACGAAACACGGGATTGTGATCGATCTTCTCAGGGAAATTCCGGGAATAGAATATGTAGAGGAGATTTAATTTTACTGAAGCCGGTTTGAATTGACAAGCTGGTCAAAGTTTTATCAATTTTTTGAAATTATCTTGAATTTTACACATTCTTTACAGGAAATTTACTAGTTTGATGTTTACAGAATGACAAACTCATGGTATCATTTTGTTAAAACATAATGCTTTTAACGATGCTATTTGTTAAAAGTGCACAATTTATTCTTTATATTCATCCGCGGGGGAGAACGCAGGTGGATATATCTCAAAAAGGAGGAGTTAAAGAATGAAAAGATCTAAAAAGCTTATGGGCCTGACAGCAGTCATTATGGGCGTTGTGATGGCAACAGCAGCCTGCGGCAGTTCAGGCGGCGCAGCTGAGACAAAGGCAGCTGATTCAGCAGCTTCAACGGAAGCAGCAACAGAAGCAGCAACAGAAGCAGCCGGCGGCGATACTTCTGCAGCAGGTGATCTCAACAGCAAGACCGTTGATGAACTGACAGAAGCAGCCAAGGCAGAAGGTGAAGTCGTATCTGTTGGTATGCCTGATGAATGGGCAGACTGGGCATCCCTGTGGAAGACAATGTCTGATACATACGGCATTTCCCATAACGATACAGATATGAGTTCTTCTGAGGAACTTCAGATGTTTGCGACAGAAGGCGAAAAGGGAACCAAGGATATCGGTGATGTTGGTTACGGATTCGCAGGACAGGCTGTATCTGAAGATCTTGTTCAGGGTTACAAGACCTCCTATTGGGATAGTGTTCCTGATTGGGCAAAGGGCGAAGATGGTAAGTGGATGGTTGCTTACACAGGTGTAACAACATTCCTTGTTAACACAGATCAGGTTGATAAAGTGCCGACATCATGGCAGGATATCAAAGACGGCGACTACAAAGTTGCCCTTGGACCTCTGACAGGTGGTAATGCTCAGGCTGCTTTCATCGCTTCCGCATATGCATTCGGCGGCGATATGAACAATCTGGATCCTGCTTTCGAGTTCTGGACAGAACTGGCGAAGGAAGGCAGAATCAATACACTTGATATCACTCAGGCGAACTTCGAATCCGGTGAAATTTCTGTTGGTGTTGTATGGAGCTTCACAGGTATCCCTTACAGCAAGAATATCAGCCAGTACAAGATGCAGGCCGTTGTTCCTTCTGATGGATGCTTACAGAATGGTTACGCTTCCGTTATCAACAAATATGCACCTCATCCAAATGCAGCAGCTCTGACAAGAGAGACAATGTTTAGTGATGAAGGTCAGACATACCTTGCTCTGGCAGGTGCAATCCCTACAAGAGAAGACTTCACAATCGCAGACGAATACAAGGATCAGGTTATCTCCAAGGATGATATTGCCAATGCAGTTCTAATCAGCGATGCAGATGCTTATTCAGCAGCATGTGAAACAGCTAAGACACGTTGGGAAGAAGAGGTTGCGCCATTACTGGTACAGTAATGCAGAACAGATAATTTCAGTCGAAGATGACATATGGATATTCGGCTTGAACTGAATGAATTTCAGGGGGTGCAAAGCCTGCACCCCCGTTTTTCGATTCTATTTAAGTCTCGCGCGCGCCCGACTTGAATTGAATAACAGGGTCTGATGCACCCGATGAATCAGAAGAACAGCATCAGACAGGGGTTGAATTTAATGAAGAAAAAGACATACATTTATTTACTTGCCCTGGTTCCATTCCTGATTGTGGCTATGCTCTATGAAATTGTACCTTTGATCACAGTGATCGTGAAGAGTTTTCAGCCGGATGGTGGAACAGGTTTCACACTTGAGAATTATCAGTCTGTTTTCTCGAAGCTGCTTTACCAGAAGGCGATCATCAACAGTATCAAGATTTCTCTGACATCTGCTGTTGCCGGTATTATCATTGCTTTCCTGGGTGCCCGTGCGGCACATCAGCATCAGGGCAAACTGAATCATGTTTTTATGACAGTTCTGAATATGGTATCCAACTTTGCAGGTATTCCGCTGGCTTTCGCTTATATGATTCTTTTGGGCAATGCCGGACTGGTGGTCAATATCGGCAAGGAATTGGGCATCAATGCTTTATCCACATACAATCTGTACACGATGAACGGCATGAGCCTGATCTATATTTATTTCCAGATTCCGCTTTCCACACTTCTTTTGATCCCGGCCTTTGACGGTGTGCAGAAACAGTGGAAGGAGGCCTGTACATTGCTGGGAGGTACACCGGGAATCTTCTGGAGAAAAGTCGGTATCCCGGTACTGATGCCGAGTATCCTCGGTACGTTCAGCGTTTTGTTTGCTAATGCTCTGGCAGCATACGCAACGATTTACGCATTGATGATGGACAATATCGCACTTCTGCCAGTTCAGATTGCGGGATGCTTCACAGGTGAAGTCAAGATTCGTGCAGGTCTGGGCGGTGCCTTATCTGTTGTGATGATGGCAATCATGGTTATCATGATTCTGATCACTAACGGCCTGAGCAGAAGATTCCAGAAGGGAGGCAATAGAAAATGAAAAAGAAAAGCGCAGGATCTGTAGCGATTATGCTGCTTGTCATGATCTATCTGCTGATCCCTCTTGTAATCTCTATTATTTATTCTGTATTCCATAAGTGGACAGGGGTTATTCCTGAAGGATTTACCCTTCACAACTATGTGGACCTGTTTATGGACAGCAATTTCCTTGCATCTGTTGGACGATCTATCGCAATGAGTATTATTCCGATTATTGTGACGATCGTGATCGTCCTTCTGGCATTATTTGTAACGGCGATTTATTTTCCGAAACTTGAGAAATATGTACAGATCATCTGTATGATCCCTTATACGATTCAGGGTGTTATCCTTTCAGTCAGTATCCTGTCTCTGTATGTCGGTTCCAGTTCGATTCTGAGCAACCGTCTGGTCATGCTGATGGGTGCGTATTGTATCGTGATTCTGCCATATATCTATCAGGGTATCCGAAACGGTATGCGTGCGGTGAATATGCCGACACTGATCGAGGCAGCGGAGATGCTTGGTGCATCCAAGATCTATGCATTTTTCAGAGTTGTCGTACCGAATATTCTTTCAGCGATTATTGTATCGTCACTTCTGGCAGTCGGCATTATCTTCGGTGATTATGTACTGATTCGAAATCTTGCCGGAACATCTGCGCCGAACATGCAGATTTTCCTGTATCAGACAATGAAGAGCGACAGTACAAAGGCCAGTGCCGTATTCGTTGTTATCATGTTTGTTACATTTGTGATCACAGCCATCGTTCTGTTTATGAAGAGCCGTGAAGCAAAGGGAAAAGCACACAGAAAATAAAGGAGTGAGGAAACATGTCATATATTCGTTTTGAAAATATTGTCAAGAGTTTTGGCAGTAATACCGTATTAAAAGATATCAATCTTGAGGTTGAAAAGGGACAGCTGGTGACGCTGCTTGGCCCGTCCGGATGTGGTAAGAGTACATTGCTTCGATGTCTGTCCGGTCTTGAGACAGTGACATCCGGTAAGGTTTATCTGGATGACAGGGATATCACCGATGTTAATCCGAAGGACAGAGATATCGGTATGGTTTTCCAGCAGTACAGCTTATTCCCGAATATGGATGTCGCACAGAATGTGGCATTTGGTCTGAAGATGAAGAAAGTGCCGAATGCAGAGATTGATAAACGTGTCAAAGAGATGGTAGATATCGTGGGCTTATCGGATCATCTTCATCATTATCCATCAGAGCTGTCCGGCGGTCAGCAGCAGAGAGCAGCCCTTGCAAGAGCTATGGTGACGAACCCGAAGGTACTCCTTCTGGATGAACCGTTATCAGCCATTGATGCCCTTTTGAGACATTCCCTGCAGGTTGAGATCAGACGTATTCAGCAGGAACTGAATATGACAGCTATCTTTGTTACCCATGACCAGGATGAAGCCATGGTTATGTCCGATGTGATCCATCTGATGTACAACGGCAAGATTGAACAGTCCGCTACACCGACAGAGATGTATACAGAACCTGTTTCCAAGTTTGCAGCAACATTCATCGGTCATTACAACATGGTGCCGGTTGATGCATTCAAGAAGATGACAGGCGTTGACGGTGAAGGTACAGACGTAGCATTCCGTCCGGAAGTCATTGATATCAGTACAAAACCTGTTGAGAGAGAAGGCTGCGTGACAATCAAGGGACATGTTGTTGTCAGTCTGCCTCATGGCAATGTTCTGCGTTATGCCGTTATGTGCGGTGACCATCAGATTGATGTGGATGTTCTGTTTAAGAAAGCAACTATCATTCCGAATGGTACAGATGTTTATCTGACATTGAAGCAGGATGACTGTATTTTCCTTTAGAATTGAATTTGAAATCCTTATTGCAAAGCACTCAAAACAGATTTTGGCATTGCAGCTGTGAGAATACCAGACGGCTGCAGATGGAGGAGAAGAATGCAGCAATACAATTACATAGACAGCGCGTGGGAGAAGAAGAGCAGCGGGATAGACGGCCGATAGGGGCTGCCTGTTTCGCTGCGCTTTTTATGTTGGACTGTGGAGAATGTTTTCACGGCAGCCGTATTTATGTAAGTGTAAGCAATTTATCGCGCAGATAACTGCATTCAGTGCTGAAATATGGTAAAATGGAAAGCAGGAGATGATAAATATGACTAAAAATTTTGCGCACCGCGGTTTCAGCGGTAAGTACCCTGAGAATACACTTCTGGCTTTCAGCAAAGCCATTGAAGAAGGAGTGGACGGTATTGAGAATGATGTCCATTTGACTAAGGACGGCGTTCTGGTTGTCATGCATGATGAACTGGTAGATCGTACAACGAATGGCAAGGGCTATATCAAGGATAAGACTTATGAAGAGCTGGCCCAGTTGGATGCTTCTTATATTTTCAAGGAGTATGGACCACAGAAAGTGCCGACACTGAGAGAGTATCTGGAGCTGGTGAAGGATACGGATATTATCACGAATATTGAGTTGAAAACCGGTGTCTTTGAGTATACGGGTATTGAGCAGAAAGTCTATGACATGCTCAGAGAATTCGATATGGTGGACCGCATTATTATTTCTTCCTTCAATCATTATTCAGTCCTTCGTATGAAAGCCATTGACCCGGCTATCAAATGCGGTATGCTGGAGGAATCCTGGCTGATCAATGCGGGAGCTTACGTGGCTTCAACAGGTGTGGAATGCTTCCATCCGTTCTTCAAGAACATGACGCCGGAGAATGTGGCTGAGGTGAAATCTCACGGACTGGAGATCAATACATGGACAGTGAATGAAGAAGAAGATATCAGGGAGATGTTCAGAGTCGGTGTAGATTCCGTCATTGGCAACTATCCGGACCTTGTGAACAAGATCAGAAACAATGGCTGATAAAACAGCAATTCTGAGTGTTGGTATCGATGTAGGTACTTCCACTACCCAGGTGGTTTTCAGCAAACTGCAGATGGACAATGCGGGGGGATATTTTTCAGTTCCCAGAGTGGCTATTGTGGACAAAGAAGTGGTCTATAAGAGTGAAGTCTATATGACCCCTTTGAAGACAGATGTGCTGATCGATACGGATGCCCTTCGGAACATTGTGGCTGCCGAATTCCGTAAGGCCGGTTACAGGCCGGAGGATACGGACAGCGGTGCAGTGATCATCACCGGCGAGTCTGCAAGGAAGGAGAATTCCGATGCGGTGCTGAAAAGTCTGTCGGATTTTGCCGGAGATTTTGTTGTTTCGGCAGCAGGGCCGGATATGGAATCCCTGATTGCAGGAAAAGGCAGCGGAGCCTGGCAGTACAGTATGGACCATCATTGCCGGGTAGCCAATCTGGATATCGGCGGCGGCACCACCAACGTGGTTCTCTTCGAGGACGGAGAGACCCTGGCCAGAGGCTGTCTGGATATCGGTGGCCGGTTAATCTGCATGAACCCACAGGGCATCATTACGAAAGTCAGTCCGGCAGCAGCGGTGATGGCGCAGGCGGCAGGCGTGTCCGTTTCTGTAGGAGACAGATGCGATGAGTTGAAACTGACGGCAGTGACGCGGCAGATGGCAGCGGCGCTGAATGCGTATCTGGGAGTTGGCACCAAAGATATTGATGCAATTTTAAGGCAAATTAAAACCCCGGGAAGCAGTGATTTTCCGGTTCCGGAGAAAGTACAGGCGGTATTCTTTTCCGGCGGTGTGGCGGATCTGATTTACCACGAGTCTGCGGATACATGGGCTTATGGTGATATCGGCGTTCTGCTGGGCAGAGCCATTCGGGAAAGTCGTTTATTTACGGATTTTCAAAAAATGGAGCCAGGAGAGACCATTCGTGCCACGGTTGTGGGTGCCGGGACATATACAACGACGATTTCAGGGAGTACCATTACTTATTCCGATGATATTTTTCCATTGAAAAATATTCCGGTGATCAAGCTGGATGAAGAATTGCAGGAAGCCTGCTTTGCCGGTGAGACAGAACCTGTTATCCGGCGGATTCAGTGGGTATTGGGACAGAATGATGAGGAACACTTTATTTTGGCGATGCCCGGCAAGAGAAACCCGGGATATACGGAAATGAAGCGGGCCGCAGCATCGATTCGGCAGATTATGGACAGGGTGCAGCCGCCCGGAGAACCGATTCTTCTGGTGATAGAGAGTGATATTGCCAAGGCCATGGGGCAGATGATCCGGCAACAGCCGGATTTGAAGCGTCAGGTGGTGGCCATTGACAGTATTCATGTGGAAGACGGTGAATATGTGGATATGGGAAAGCCGATGATGAACGGCATGGTCATTCCTGTGGTAGTGAAAACATTAATTTTTGGATAAAAGAAAGAGGGTGATGGAGTGAAATTGGCAACAGTGCTTTCGGGGCAGGCATTTATTTTTCGTTCCCTGAAAGAGGTTCTGGCAAAGGCCAATGAGCTGAAATCCGGCGATGTGCTGGCCGGTGTAGCGGCATCCTCGGATTTGGAGAGAATTGCGGCGAAGGAAGTGCTCAGTCAGCTGCTTTTATCAGATTTGCGCAATCATCCGGTTGTTCCCTATGAAGAGGACGAAGTAACCAGGATTAATCAGGATGGAATTGATGAGACAGTTTATCAGCGCATCAAAAACTGGACGGTGGCTGAGCTGAGAGAATATATCCTCAGCCATGAGACTACGGAAGACGATATTCATCTGTTGAGCAAAGGTCTTACCAGTGAGATGGTGGCGGCGGTCTGCAAGCTGATGACCAATATGGATCTGGTGTATGGGGCCAGCAAGGTGCGTGTGCCGGCTCACTGCAATACCACTATCGGTCTTCGGGGTACATTGGCGACACGACTTCAGCCAAATCATTCCACGGACAATGTGGAGGGTATCACGGCATCATTATTTGAAGGCCTCAGTTACGGCTGCGGGGATGCACTGATTGGTCTGAATCCGGTCAATGATACGGTTTCCAGTCTTTCAGAGGTGCTGAAGCGTTTTGATGAAGTGAAGAACCGTTTTGAGATTCCGACACAGATTTGTGTGCTGGGACATATTACAACTCAGATTGAAGCCGTCAAAAACGGTGCTCCGGCGGATATGATCTTCCAGTCTATTGCCGGAAGTGAAAAAGGCAACAGAGCTTTTGGTTTTAGTGCTGAGACGGTGGAAGAAGCCATGGCACTTCTGAAGGAAAAAGGTACCGGAGAAGGGCCGGATGTAATGTATTTTGAGACAGGACAGGGCTCAGAATTGTCATCAGATGCCCATTATGGCGCCGATCAGGTAACGATGGAGGCCAGATGCTATGGCTTTGCCAGAGCGTATCATCCCTTTATGGTTAATACTGTCGTTGGTTTTATCGGGCCGGAATATCTTTATGACAGCCGTCAGGTGATCCGTGCCGGACTGGAAGACCATTTTATGGGAAAACTGACAGGTATTCCGATGGGATGTGACTGCTGTTACACCAATCATATGCAGGCTGACCAGAATGATATTGAGAATTTGTCCATGTTGCTGGCATCGGCCGGGGTTAATTATATTCTCGGTGTGCCTACCAGCGATGATGTCATGCTGAATTATCAGACGAATGCCTACCACGATGTGTCTACTATTCGTGAGATTCTAGGGCTTCGTCCGATTAAAGAATTTGACCAGTGGCTGGAAAAGATGGGTATTAGTGAAAATGGCAAGCTGACAAAATATGCCGGCGACCCGACTTTATTTACAAAGAGGGGAGGCGGTATCTGATGAATATAGATGAAGCGTTGATTGAACGGATTATCCGTGAAGTTGTTTCACAGGTTGTGGCTGAGAAAGCGGCCGGGGGCGGACAGAATCGCTCTGCTTCAGGAAATAATCAGAACAGCATGCAATCAGTGAATTTGGGACAGATTGAACAGCTGGTGAAAAATGTTGCTTCCGGTGATAGACAAACATCATCTGGTGGACAAACATCGAATGCCGGTGGATATCATCCAGAAGAGCCAGTTCATGATGTGGATATCGAGGAAGATATTACTTCCCGTGAAGTGAAGAAACGTCCACTGATCGATCAGCCTCAGGACCCGGAGGCGTTGGAAAGGATGATGCGTCTGACAACAGCCCGCATCGGTGTTGGCTGTGCTGGACCAAGGCTGAAGACCCAGACGCTGCTGACTCTCAGGGCAGATCATGCCAGAGCAAGGGATGCGGTTATGCTGGATGTGCATCAGGATGTTATTGACAATCTGAAACTTTTCAGTGTCCAGACCCGCTGTCAGGACAAGAATGAATTCCTGACCCGGCCGGATCTGGGACGAAGACTCAGTGAAGATGGGGTTCAGAAAGTCAAAGACCAGTGTATCGAAGGACCGGATGTGCAGCTGATTGTGGCAGATGGCCTAAGTTCCACCGCTATTAATGCCAACATTGAAAATGTGCTGCCGGTGCTAATGGATGGTCTTTCTGCTGCAGGATTGAGAGTTGGAACACCATTTTTTGTCCGTTATGGTCGTGTGGCTGTGGAGGATGAGATTGCAGAGCTTGTGGGGGCAAAGGTAGTCTGCATTTTCGTGGGTGAGCGTCCGGGACTTGGAACGGCGGAGAGTATGAGTGCGTATCTGGCCTACAATGCGAAGATCGGTATGCCGGAGGCACGCAGAACCGTTGTTTCCAATATCCATAAAGACGGTATCACGGCTGTAGAGGCCGGTGCTTATCTGACGGATCTTATTCAGAAGATTCTGGATAAGAAGGCCAGCGGTGTTGAGTTACAGAATTAGGCAGGGGGAATACATATGAAAAATGATCCGATCAGGACAAAGGTGCTGAGTATCAGGCTGATTCCCAATGCTGACAGATTTCTGCTGAAGGCGATGCAGGTGCAGGAAGGGCATAGAAGTCTTGGCCTGATCACAACGGACTGTGATGATGTTTCCTATGCGGCTCTTGATGAAGCGACCAAGAAGGCAGACGTGTCGGTGGCCTATGCAAGGAGCATGTACGCCGGTTCATCCAATGCCAGTACGGCTCTTGCCGGTGAGTTTATCGGTATTCTGTCCGGTGAGAATCCGGAGGATGTGAAAAGCGGGCTGGCGGCAGCCGTCAGTTACATAGAAAATGATGCCTGTTTTTACAGTGCCAATAATGATGACAGTATTGTTTATTTTGCCCAGTGCATATCAAGGACCGGCAGTTATCTGTCGGAGATGGCCGGTGTGCCGGAAGGAACGGCAATGGCTTATCTGATCGCACCGCCGTTGGAAGCGGTGACGGGACTGGATGCGGCGTTGAAAGCGGCAGATGTGGAAATGAACCTGTTCTATGGGCCGCCTACAGAGACCAACTTTGCCGGAGGACTGCTGACAGGTGATCAGGCAGCGTGTCGGGCGGCCTGTGAAGCATTTCGTGAAACCATATGCAGGATTGCAGAGCATCCTGTTGAAAACATAGATTAAGAGACTTTTGGAAAAGAAGGTGAAACAGAGTGGATTTTGATAAGGACCTCCAATCGATTCAGGAAGTGAGATGGCTTGTTGCGAAGGCAGTTGTAGCTCAGAAAGAGCTGGCAAAGATGTCACAGCAGCAGGTGGATGGGATTGCAAAGGCAATTGCTGATGCCTGTGCGGCTCAGTCGGAGCGTCTGGCGAAGATGGCCGTGGAGGAAACCGGATTTGGTATATGGCAGGATAAGGTATTGAAAAATCTGCTTGGTTCGGCGATTACATGGGATAGTGTCAAGGACATGAAAACTGTGGGTATCATCAAAGATGACAGGCAGAATGGGCTGATGGAAGTCGGCGTACCGATGGGAGTTGTGGCAGCATTGATCCCATCCACGAATCCGACATCCACAACGATGTACAAGTCGATTATTTCAATCAAAGCGGGCAATGCCATTGTTATCAGTCCGCATCCGAATGCCAAGAATTGTATTATTGAGACTGCAAAGGTCATTTGTGAAGCAGCCAGAAAAGCCGGTGCGCCGGAGGGTATTGTGCAGTGCATCACATTGCCGACCATGGAAGCCACAGATGCACTCCTGAAGAACAGAAATATCGGTATTATTCTGGCAACAGGCGGTGAAGCCATGGTGCGTGCAGCTTACAGTTCAGGTAATCCGGCCCTTGGCGTTGGCCCGGGCAACGGTCCTGCTTTTATTGAAAAGTCAGCGAATATCCCTGTGGCTGTCAAGCGTATTATGGACAGCAAGACATTTGATAATGGTACGATCTGTGCATCAGAGCAGAGTATTATAACGGAGCGTTGCATTGAGCAGAAGGTGGTGGATGAAGTCAGCCGTCAGGGCGGTTACTTTATGACACCGGAAGAATCTGAGAAATTGTCCAAATTTATCCTCAGAGCTAATGGCACCATGAATCCGAAGATTGTCGGAAAGAGTGCGCAGACACTGGCAGATATGGCGGGCATCCGTATTCCTGACGGTACAAGAGTACTGGTTTCAAGACAGAGAACCGTGGGTAAGGACAATCCTTATTCCAGAGAAAAACTTTGTCCGATTCTGGCGTTTTATGTGGAGGACGGATGGGAAGAAGCCTGCCGTCGTTCCATTGAAATTTTAAATAACGAAGGTGCCGGTCATACAATGACCATTCACAGTGAAGATGCAGATGTTATCCGTGAATTTGCCCTTCAGAAACCGGTGTCCAGACTGCTTGTGAATACACCGGGAGCTCTTGGCGGTGTCGGTGCAACAACCGGTCTTCAGCCGGCATTAACGCTGGGCTGCGGTTCTGTCGGCGGCAGTGCCACATCAGATAATGTCAGCCCGCTGAATCTGATCAACAGACGCCGGGTGGCATGGGGACTTTGTGAACTGGAAGATCTGAGAAAACAGCAGGAGCAGATGACAGGCGTATCTGCTGCACCACAGAGTACTTTTGGTTCAGGCAGTCATGCAGGAGGCAGCTGTGGACAAAGTTCTGTATTTGGCAGTGGTTCTAATGCCGGAGCAGCCTGCGGTAATTCCAATAATGGAGCGGCTTGCGGCAGTCCGGAGATTACGGAAGACGATATCGCCAGAATTACAAAGGCAGTACTTCAGAAACTAGGCGCATTAAATTAAAACGGCACCAAAGGTGCAAATCATGATATAATGAGCGTTAGTGAGCGGGAGCACGCAATGCTTGCTCATCGCGAACGGCGAATGGCGATCATGATATAATGAAAACAATTAAATTCGGGATTTTCCCGCAGAATTACGGAGGTAAATATTATGGCAGACAGATTATTAGCATTAGGTATGATTGAAACAAAAGGTCTTGTAGGTTCTATTGAAGCAGCAGATGCAATGGTTAAAGCAGCGAATGTCAACTTAATCGGCAAGGTACATGTTGGCGGTGGTCTTGTAACTGTTATGGTAAGAGGCGATGTAGGTGCTGTTAAGGCAGCAACAGACGCAGGTGCAGCAGCAGCTTCCCGTGTCGGTGAACTTGTTTCTGTACATGTCATCCCAAGACCACACGAAGAGATCGAATACATTCTGCCGACACTGACAACTTCTGACAGATAGGACAGGCTTTTGGCCTGACAGCAGGTGAGCATAGATGGAGATTTTAACAGATATTGCGCTGCGGGCCCACTGGTTCCGCAGCCATGAGAAAGCGTACCATGTATCAAAGGATACGATGCTGACGCCTGCAGCGAGAGATTTTATCAGAGAACACGGAATCACGCTTATATATGAAGATTCAGCGTTGGAAGGACAGCCGGAAGTTGAAGTTTCCTCTGTACCGGAATCAGTTAAGGCAGTGAATCAGCTGCCGGATGCGGCGGAATCTGTTGGTGAGCCGTATAAGGCCATGCCCATGGCGGCTGTTCCGCAGGGAGCCGACCACAAACCGCAGTATGTCAATGGAGAGACAGGAGAAGTTCTCAGCGTGAAGCCTGAGAATATGACCCATCTTCATGGTAATGTTCTTGTACCGAAGACCCATCCGCAAATTGCTTTTCGCGGGATGCTGGACAGCCTGGAAGCGAAGATTATGTCTTTGCAGGTGGTGGCTTCTGAGAATGGATTGCATCGACTGACAGATGCACTGGATGAAGTGTTGGCATATGTACGCCAGATTCTCAGTGCAGAAGTTTTGGACAAGGAACTCGGAGAGATCCATTTGCTTGGTTTGGACAGTGCGGGACTGCGTTATGAGTCCCATCATATCAAGGAGATTTATGGCATTCCGCATCCGATGCCGGAATACAGAATGGGTCGGATATGTATCGGTCTGAATGAGCTTAGAACTTTTGTCAGAGAGACAGAATTGGCGGCAGCCAGAGCTTTCCAGTCCGGGGATACATGTACACGGCCGGATATTGTGGAAGCCATGAATCGGCTCAGCAGTGTCATTTATATTCTGTTCTGCAGGCAGCTGACGGGCAGGTGGCCCGGTCAGCAGGAGCCGTCAGAGATGAAAGATCTTCCGGGATTTCTTGTGGAAGCATCCGGGCGTCATGTGCATCTGACGAAGCAGGCGATTGATGTGCTTTTCGGGGAGAATCTGCATGAGAAGAGTCCCCTCAGCCAGCCGGGACAGTATGCATCCGAAGAACGTGTCCGTCTGGTGACAGCCAAGGGTGAGATTGACAATGTGGTTGTTCTGGGACCGCCGAGAGGTGCTGTTCAGGTGGAGATGTCTCTGACAGATGCCAGAATCCTCGGTATTACGATACCTGTGAATCTTTCCGGTGATCTAAAGGGGGCCGCAGACGTGATACTTGTGGGACCGAAGGGTATTTACAATGCTGTGGGTTCCGTCATTGCATCCAAGGCACATATTCATATGACACCGGAGGATGCCAGATTATACGGTGTTGAAGATGGGGACAGTGTGGCTGTACGATTGGAGACAGAGCGTCCGGTGACGATTGATGATGTGATTATCCGTGTCAGTGAGAAATTCTCGTTGGCGATGCATATGGATTATGATGAAGCCAATGCCTGCTCCTACAAGAAGGGTGACATGGGCTATATTATCAAGAAGAATTAGGAAAATTCAGAGGCGTTGTTTCAGGAGAATGTCTTTGGATATCTATAGATGAAACACCCGCTTTAAGGGAGGTTTTTGAGAAAATGGATGAAAAGTTAATGAAGCAGATTGTGGAGGCTGTCATGCAGGAATTGATGGCACAGCGGTCGAATGCTTCGGCATGCACGGAAGGGCTGGACAAGCTTCTGGTGATCGGTGATCTGCAGGCAGTGCCTGCGGATATGGCTGAGAAGTACCAGATTTTCCTGATTGACGACTATATTCAGAACAAGAATATTCATCGTTATCAGAAGATCCTGATCACCAGCCTGACATTGGTGCAGATGTCCGATATTGCTCAGGGGAGAGACGGTTCGCCGGAGGCTTGTGCAGTGATCTGTGGACTTCTGAATGGTTTAGATGTGTGCATGGCAGAAGCGGCTTTTCCACATAGGAAATATGCAGGAAAGAGTAGCAGCCGTCTGTATGAAGTCATTGAGAATAATGCGCGGATGTTGCAGTCCTTTGGCATTAAGCTGTTGAAAGAATGCAAAGTTGGAGTATCTCCAATACCGGCGAAGCCTCCGAAGTATCAGGCACCGCCGATCGAAGTACCAAAGGGCACCGGCCATACGACAACAGATCGTCTGATTACAGAGGATGTTGCCCGTTCTTTAATTGACGGCGGGAATACGGCAATCTGTCTGGCAGCCAATGCCATCGTTACACCGTCTGCCTGGGATTTGTTTAAGCAGAAAGGTATTGAAGTTATTAGAAAGTAGTCTGAACAGGATTGTTTTAGAAGTATTGATTTTTAGACAGGGTGCAGCCTGAGCAGCTGCACCGTTTGAAAAGGGGAGCACGGAATGCTGATATGTAAAGTTGTCGGTCATGTATGGGCGACGAAGAAGGAAGAGGGCTTAGAGGGCCTGAAACTGATGGTCGTACAGGAAATCGACGGTACCGGAAGAAAGAAAGGCAATACTTTTGTGGCTGCAGATGTAGTCGGTGCCGGTATCGGAGAACAGGTGCTGACTGTCAGCGGCAGTACGGCACGAAAGGCTTTTGGAAGAGATACAGTGCCGGTGGATGCTGCGATTGTGGCCATTATCGATACTGTTGAAGTGAATCGGGAAGCTGCCAGGGGCAGTGAATAGAGGTGCATGCATAAGTGGATCTGATAAAACAAATATTTGACAGCGGCGTTGTGGGATGCGGCGGTGCAGGTTTTCCAACCCATGTGAAACTGAAGGCATCACCGGAAATCCTGATTATCAATGGAGCGGAATGTGAACCGCTGCTGAGAACAGACCGATATCTGATGATTCATGAGGCTGAGAAGCTGGTGTCAGGAGTGGACCTGATCTGTCGTGAATTGTCGATACCTGAAGGCAGGATTGCCTTGAAAAAGACATATACCAAAGAAATCGAAGCACTGACAGCAGCTATTGAGAAGCTGCATTCGAAGGTGCAGCTGCATCTGATGGATAGTTTTTATCCGGCGGGTGATGAGCAGGTGGTTGTTTATGAAGTAACTGGCAAGGTGGTTCCTCCGGCAGGAATTCCGCTGGATGTAGGCGCCATTGTTGATAACGTGGCAACTATTATTGCCGTAGCTGATGCAGTGAGTGGTATACCTTTTACGGAGAAATATCTTACTGTGACAGGAGAAGTCAGGGAGCCGTCGGTTCTGAAAGTACCGGTGGGAACTTCCTTTGCCCAGTGTATTGAGATGGCAGGCGGAACGACATCGGACAAAGTGATGGTTGTTTCCGGCGGTCCGATGATGGGGGCACCGATGGCCTGGGAAGCAGCCATGAATGCGTCTGTGACAAAGACAACTTCCGGCATTCTGGTTCTTCCGGAGGATGGCGCTATTGACCGACGCAGGAAAACACAGCTGAATCATATGCTGAACCGGGCGAAATCTGCCTGCATTCAGTGTACGTTTTGTACGCAGCTCTGTCCGAGACATATGTTGGGACATCCGCTGCAGCCACATCGTATTATGCGGAAAATGGCTATGAACATGCCGCATCAGGATAATAATGAGACGACAAAAGACCACTGGATTTTGCCGGAACTTCTGGAGGACAAGGATATCCGGCAGGCAGCCATCTGCAGTGAGTGTGGTGTCTGTGAAGTTTATGCCTGTCCGATGGGGCTTCAGCCGAGAGTGGTCAACAGTCTGATCAAAGGTGAGCTGGCGCAGGCAGGGATCCGCTACAGCAGAGAGGACGATACCTGGGAGGCAGATGCTAACCGGCCATACCGTAAGGTGCCGACGAAGCGGATTGCGGCCAGAGCCGGTGTTGGTGCTTATTATCATATTGATGGACATACATATAAGGAAGAAACGGCTTCAAAAGTTGTACTTCCGTTGAAGATGAACATCGGTGTACCGGCTGAACCTGTGATTTCAGATGGTGCACATGTTGAAAAAGGGCAGCTCATTGCAGCCTGTCCGGAGGGCAAATTAGGTGCAAATCTCCATGCCAGTATTTCAGGAACTGCGCATTTGACGGGAAATGCCATTACAATAACAGAGGTGTAGGCAGATGTTAGAAACAATAGGATTTTTGGAACTGAATAGTATCGCTAAAGGCGTAGAAGCTGCCGACCTCATTTTGAAAACAGCTGAGGTAGATTTGATTTTTGCCAAAGCCGGATGCCCGGGTAAATACTACATTCTTTTTACCGGGGAAGTGGCAGCAGTCAAAGCATCACTGGATGCAGGTGCGGCTATCGGTGGTAATCATACTGTAGACAGCTGTGTCATTCCGAGGGTACATCCCCAGGTCATCAAAGCCATTAATCTGGCGGCAGAACCGGGAACGCCGGGAGCTATCGGCGTCATGGAATTTTTCAGCGTGACAGCTTCTGTTTATGCGGCAGATGCGGCAGTCAAAGCAGCTGATGTGGACTTAATCGATGTCCGGTTGGGAACAGGTATCGGCGGGAAATCCTTCGTCGTACTGACGGGAGAAGTCGCGGCAGTTCGAGAAGCCATCGAATGCGGTATTCATACGGAGAACGCAGAAGGAATGGAAGTATCACACGTGGTGATTCCAAACCCACGCAAAGAAATTTTCGATTCGCTTTTATAGGGGACCATGGCCGCTCAGGAGGCTGAGAACACAGCTTATGGCATCATATACTTTTTGTACATCACTGCACAAGGACGTTCCGATGAGCCCCGAACAAAATCGTGTTCAGCAAAGGCTTCCACGATTTGGGTCTCATCTCCATAGTGCAGAATATGTACAGAAAGTATATGTGCCATAAGCCGTGTATCCAGGTGTATTGAGCGGCGAATACACCCTTATAAAAGAGAATCTGTTGGTAGAATGAGTTGTGGTCTGCGGATAGCAGTTTTGGATGTTACAATTTGTAATACATACGAGATTCATTGCTCATAACGTCCGAAAGAGGTATAAAATGGAACAGGAAAAACAAAGAATTATTCAGGAGTTTGTGCCTGGTAAACAGGTGACTTTGGCGCATGTGATTGCGAATCCTGACAGCAGTTTATATAAGAAGCTGGGTGTTATCGGTGATTATACCGGAGCGCTTGGCATTATGACGATCACACCCAGTGAAGGTGCGATTATCGGTGCCGATGTGGCGATGAAGGCTGCCAATGTGGAGGTTGTATTTGTGGACCGTTTCAACGGTTCTCTGATTATCAACGGAACGGTGGCTGATGTGGAGGCAGCGGTGAAAGATGTATTAAATGTTCTTGAGAATACACTGCATTTTGCGCCGACAGTGATTACGAAGTCGTAAATCAGGTGAGGATATGAAGAAAATTATTTTAATCGGCAATGTGGCCTGCGGCAAAACGACGATTTGCCAGTATCTGAACCACATGGAAATCAAATACAAAAAGACACAGGCGCTGGAGGTCTATAACACGACCATTGATACGCCGGGGGAATATCTTGAGAATCGCGGTTATCTGCGGTCGCTGATGGTAACAGCTACAGAGACAGATCAAGTTGTTTTTGTGCAGGACGCCAGCAGAGATCAGTTCTTTTTCTCACCGGGACAATCCAGCGCTTTTACATTGCCTGTAGCCGGGGTTGTGACAAAAATCGACATCGCGACACCAAAGCAAATTACGGATGCAGTTGAATTACTTCAGTTGGCTGGTGCGGACCCGATTTTCAAAGTCAGCCCGATGACAGGAGAAGGCATGGAAGAACTGGTGGCTTTTCTGGAGGAGAAAGAGGCTGCAGCGGAAGCATGATAAAAAAGAAAATCATGCAATAAATGGAAAATAATGTAAAAAAGAAAAAATATATTACAAAACCGATGTATAGCAGAACACTTCTGTATAGCATTGTAAACGTAACTGTCGAAATTTGTTATGATGAATGCAGAGGTGATTCGAATGAAGAATGAGAATGAACGATTTGTAGAAATGGGAAAAAGAATCAAGGCGAGAAGGGTAAGCCTGGGAATGAAACAGATGGAGTTGGCGGAACGGATAGATATATCCAACAATCATATTTCATCCATCGAGAGAGGAATTGAACGTCCCGGTCTTGAATCTTTTATCAGGATATGTGATGTATTGGATGTGACACCGGATTATTTATTGCTTGGTTCAATGAAAGCCAATGATATACCAAAGAACATTACAGATAATCTGAAGTTGTGTACAGATGAAGAAGTTCGTTTTGTGGAAGCGATGACGCAGTATATGATTGAGCAGCATAAAAAATAAGTAAGCCATGAACATTTTAGTGGCGTAATGTAGAAATAATTGAACAACACAGATGAAAAGACTGCTACTTTATTGAAAAACAGGATTCATTTATATATGTATCATGAGAATTTGATAAAGTAGCAGTCTTTTGTGTTTTTAAATGCTGGAAGTGGAATTTGTAAAGGAAGTAATAATGAGCCTTTGCCAATTATTTCTATTGTTACGTGTCGGCGTGGAGAGTATAATAGAGTTACAGGATTCCTCTTGCAAGTTTATGTGGGAGGAAATAGATGAGAAAGAGACTACAAGACTTAACAATCAAAGATGCTTTTATGTTTGCGGCAGTGATGTCGGATGCAGAGCAGTGCCGCCACCTGCTAGAATTGGTATTAGAAATGCAGATTCTGGAAGTAAATGTTGTGGCTGAGAAGACCATCAGTTATCATCCGGAGTATCATGGTGTGAGATTAGATGTCATGGCAGAAGAAGCTGGAACAAAACGCCGATTTAATGTGGAGATGCAGGTGAAGACAGAAACCGCATTAGCTAAACGAAGCAGATATTATCATGCGCAGATGGATATGGATGCATTACTTACGGGAGAGACGTATGACCAATTGCCAGATACATATGTCATCTTTATATGTGATTTTGTACCATTTGATAGTCGTTTGTATCGGTACAATATCCGCAATGTAGTTCGTGAGACAAATGAATTATTGAAGGATGGTAATCAGACAATTATCTTGAGTACACAAGGAACGAATCCATCGGAAGTACCGGTGGAATTGGTGAATTTTCTGAAATATGTTGGTCAGGATACGGATGAAGCAGAAACGAATGATGATTATGTGAGATTGTTGCAGGAACAGATAAAACGCATAAAACAAAACCGTGACTGGGAGGGGAAGTATATGCTGTTAGAAGAGATGATGCGCGATGAGCGAGAAGAAGGCAGACAGGAAGGTCAGGAGCGAATGAGCCAGTTGATTTTGTTGTTGTTAAAACAAAATAGAAATGAAGATATCGCAAAAGCAGCTGCTGACAGAGATTATCAGGAGCAGCTATTCAAGGAGTTTAACTTGTAAAGGGATACTGTGCGAGTATCTGATGGATGAAGAAGAATTACTTGAAGACATAAGATAAAATATAGAATGAGAGTGAAATAAAATGTATAAAAAAGTAGTAAACAGTTTACTTGAAGTATGAGGCAAGAGGAATCCTGTTTACGAAAGATAAAAGCACTATAATTAAAGAGGGAGGATATGACTCATTTGGAATCATATCCTCCCTGAAATTTATCCTGAAGAAGCAGCAAATCTGAGATATTTGTACCTAATCAGGATGTTTTCATTTTGCTAATGATACATGGTATCTGCAGCGCAGCAGATAAAATAAGTCCCAGTGCAAGGCATACCGCCCAATGACTGAATCCTGTACAGCTAAGAAGCAGAATGATACTGTTATACAATATCATTGCAGCAATGACAACATGCCGAAAATGTTTCTGCTCATCAAGTGTTGCCGGACGCTGAGGTGACACGATGGGACTGTTGATCATTAGACTAATTGATGCCAGTGCCAGTACAATATACAGTGCCAGACAAGTTGAAATATGAATTGCCAGATACATAAAGCCAGACAGCAGTGTACAGGAAATGATAAGGCATACTCGTGCTGTTTTGGCATGGAAGCCACCGCTGAATTTTCGGATAGTCATAAAGGGAAGAATGAGAAGCAGAGCTTCCGGCAGTCTTCCGATACATGCACTAATAATAAATAAAAGAAATAGCGGTGTCCATGCAAATAGAAAACAATATGCAGCATAGACATAAAGCTCACGATCGGCTGGTTGAAGAGTATCTTCGCGAATCAGCCAGTCAATTAAGTGATTTGAAATAGTGGTAATCATTTTTTATTATGAGAAAGATTTTTCTTAAATTGAGTTAAACTTTCATGAGCTGAAGGTTCATGACAGAGCAGTGTAGAGTTGGAATGCGCTTCTGTATGAATGACTATTTTAAGAAAATTAGAGGTTACATTGGCAAGTGAATAATTGCTATCTTTTTTCATAAAATTAGATCTCCTTTGCTAAATGAATTAAGATTTATTATATTGTAATATCTTATTTACTATATTACAGTGAGTGGTGACAAGATGTCTAGAGAACATGACAGATGGTTAAGAAAAAGATAAAAACTGTGTTAGAAAGTAGAATATTAGTCGTTAAAGAGAATATAAAAGAAGATTTCTGTAACACATGATTTTAAATAGCGCCTTCGCAGTTGACATATATACTTTGAATGAATATAATTTGAGAATAGCAGGGGTGAAAGGAAACATAAGATGATTGATATTATAAATATAGGGGTAAATTATATCATTGAGATGGTTGCTGCATGGCAATATTTTCGTAGTTTTTACAGTTCGAAATGTTCAAAACAGACAGAGTGTATGTTTATGGTAAGCGCATATGTAATGATGTTTTGCTTGTTTTGGCTTCAGATATTCTGGTTTAATGCCGTTGACTTTTTGATTATTAATTGCTTTTTATGTTTTTATTTATTTTCCAGAAGGATGTCATCTTCTGTTTTTCATGCATTGATTTTAACTGTAGCAATGGTAGTCACGGAAGTAATTATAGA
>OLOL01001012.1_pt1 | contig 26238 bp, 23 predicted proteins | sample 1673081 | NCBI WGS metagenome assembly OLOL01 (sample SAMEA3136753, study PRJEB25190) | human gut metagenome
CAGGATTGCCAAAGATGTTCTTCTGACCCTGGGCAGACCACTGATCCACATAGTCGGCCATGGGGCTGGAAGGAGTGATCGGATAGATGCCAGCCACTTCGGTAAACGCGTAGGAGACCCACGCAGCGGCGTTATTGGCGTCCATGCTCTTGAGTTTTCTAGTAATCATTTTGGATTGGGAACCTCCTTTGATGCTCTGTGGTTTCGATGCTATAGAAAAGAGCAATTCCAAAGCCAAAAGAGGCGGACGCCGGTTGTTTTCCTTTTTTGTGAAAAATGTCGCCCATATCGCCCCTCTGGAAATTGGGAATTGACAATCCTGCCAGCTCGTGTGTTATAATAAAGGTGTAAATTCATCTCTTTCAACTCTCTTAATCTGCCTCCATTCCCTCGTTCAGACCAGCGTGTTGAACGTTGTCTTGTGATCGGAGGTATATTAAACATGAATTTCACCCTGACCAATCAGCTGGAACAACGGCAGACCTTGTCCCAGCAGCAGATCTATTCTCTGCACGTTTTGGCCATGAATAACTATGATTTGAAGTGCTTTTTGCAAGAACAGGAATTGCAGAACCCGTTGGTAAGCGTGGAGTATGACCAGCCGGAGCGGTTGGAGCGGTATCAACAGGATGAGAGCGGCGCGTTGACCCAAGTTTCGGTGGAATACCGGGAGGAGCAGGGGCAGCGGAGCTATGCCCGGAAGAGCACGGAGCCGTCGGATTATTATGACATCCCAAACCAGCAGGAGGAGAGCACGGCGGACTTTTTGCGCTCTCAGCTCAACCATTTTACCTGTACCCCGCGGGAGGAGCAGCTGCTCAACTACCTGGTGGAGCTGGTGGATGACAACGGTTACCTCCGCATTGGCGTGGAGGAGCTGGCGTATCTGACCGGAAGTGACCGGCGGGAGATGGAGGCGGCGGTGGCTGCCATCCAACAGCTGACGCCCACCGGCGTGGGGGCGTATGATCTGGCGGACTGTCTGCGGTTGCAGGCGGAGAAGCTGTATCCGGACAACCAAGTGCTGCGCAATCTCATCGCCTTTCATTTGGAGGATGTGGCCGCCCATCGGTATCAAAAGATCGCCAGCACTCAAAACATCTCCCTGAACCAAGTGAAAAAATGTACCGCGCTCCTGCGTACCCTCAACCCCAAGCCCTTGAATGGGCTGGTGGCGGCGGGGAGCAGCTTTGTGGTGCCGGACATCATCTATCGCTGTGACAGCAACAGCTGGACCATCTCCCTTAACGACAACTGGGCAGGGAGCGTGTCCCTGCACCGGGAGTATCAAAATATGGGAGCGCACCATCTGGACGACTCCTTCCGGCAGTATTATCAGGAGAAGAAGCGGCAGGCGCTGTTTTTGAGCAGTTGTGTGGAAAAACGGCGGCAGACCATTCTCAAATTGGCTCATTTCCTCCTGGTCTATCAGCGTCCCTTCTTTGAGGGGAGTGGCTCTATGAAGGCGTTGACCTTAAAGCAGGCGGCGAAAGCGGTGGGGCTGCATGATTCTACTGTCAGCCGCGCCATTCGGGATAAATATGTCCAGACCCCCTTGGGCACCTTCCCCATGAAGGCGTTCTTTGTGGCGGCAGTGCCCTTCCACAGCGAGACGGGAGAAGGGGCGGAAGCGATGAGCACGGCGGAGGTGAAGCGTCACATCCAGCAGCTCATCCGGCAAGAGGACAAGCACAAGCCCCACAGCGACAGCAGTCTGGTGACGGAATTGGAACGACAGGGCATCCACATCTCCCGTCGGACGGTGGCGAAGTATCGGGCAGAGCTGGGGATCCCCACGGCGGGCTGTCGGAAAGACGTGTGAAAGGACGGTTTCAGATTTGAAACCACTGTATGAAAAAGGAACAGAGCGGCAGTAGTGGCTGCCGTATGAGAACAGACCGTTCCCATTGCTTGCGAAGAGGGGAACGGTCTGTCTGTTTTCGCTTTGGGAGAAAAAAGCCCCACGCAGAGGCAAAACGCGCCTTTGCGTGGGGTGTTTGTTTGGATTGGAGTGGGGAAACGATCAGATAACGTGGTTCTCTGCCATGGCCGCGATCTCTGCCTCGCTCATCCCCAGCACCTGAGAGAAGACCTCGTGATTGTGCTGTCCCAACAGGGGGGAGGGGGTGCGGAAGCAGGGCTTGGTTTCGCTCATCTTGATGTGGGTGTTGGTGACCTTCAGGTTGCCCACATTGGGGTATTCCCGTTCGATGAACATCTCCCGCGCACCGGCGATCTGGGGATCCTGGGTGACCTGCTCAATGTTGTAGATGGGGCAGGTGGGGACACCCTTGGACAGGAGCAGATCGACCACGGTGTTGCTGTCCTGAGAGAGGGTCCATTCCATGACGATGGGGCGGAGGAGCTCATGATTTTTGACCCGATCTGCATTCTTGGCAAAGCGGGGATCCTCCTTCAACTCGGGCTTGCCCATGAAGTCGCACAGGATGTAGAAGAACTTGTCGTTGGCGCAGCCGATGACCACATCCGTACCATCCTTACAGGGGAAGGTGTCATAGGGGTAGCTGGACTCGTAGCGGTTGCCGATGCGCTGGGGCAGGCGGCCGGTGGCCAGGTAGATCATGTTGATGTTCTGCATACTGGCTACCAGGGTGTCCACCAGGGCGATGTCCACCTTCTGGCCGATGCCGGTGGTGGTGGCGTAGTGCAGGGCGCCCAGGACGCCGGCACAGAGGGAGATGCCGCCCATGACGTCGGACATCGGCGCGCCGCAGCGGGTGGCAGGGCCGTCCGCCCAGCCGGTGACGCTCATCAGGCCGCTCATGCCCTGACCCACGATGTCATATCCTGCCCGCTTAGAGTAGGGGCCGGTGTGGCCGAAGCCGGAGACGCAGCCGTAGACCAGCTTGGGGTTGAGCTTCTTTAGCTCCTCATACCCCAGCCCCATCTTCTCCATGGTGCCGGGACGATAATTCTCGATCAGGATATCCACCTCTTTGACCAGCTTCCGGAACACTTCCTTCCCCTGTTCCGACTTCAGATTCAAGGTGATGCCCCGCTTGTTGCGGTTCATATTCATAAAGTAGACGCTCTCGTCGTTGACATAGGGGGGGAAGGCACGGCTGTCATCGCCCTTGCCGGGCATTTCCACCTTGATCACGTCCGCCCCCATATCCGCCAACATCATCGTGCAGAAGGGACCGGCCAGAACGCGGCTCAGATCCAATACTTTAACGCCATTTAATGCACCATTCATCGTTCTTATAAACCTCCGATCACTTTGTCTCCCAGCGGGGTATGTCGTCCGCTGTTCCACGCATCCGTTGCGATCTCTTTCAACTTCTCTCAACCTGCGTCCTCAGCCTCGTCAGACCCGCTGGGATGATGCTCATTCAATGCTCAAACTGCTTCTTCAAATTTGCCACCAGACCGCCATCCTGGATCAGCTCCATAATGTGGCTGGGGATCTTGCTGCAAGTGTAACGCTCGCCGGTGGTCAGGTTCTCAATGATCCCTTCCTGTAAATGGATCTCGATCTCGTGATGATCCTTGATCTTGTCCGCTTCCGGACATTCCAGCAGGGGGATGCCCAGGTTGATGCTGTTGCGGTAAAAGATGCGGGCGAAAAACTTGGCTACGATGGCCCCCACCCCCAGATATTTCAGGGTCAGCGGAGAGGTCTCCCGGCTGGAGCCGGAGCCAAAATTGGAACCGGCCACCAGGATCATGCCGGGCTGCATTTTGTTGTAAAACGCAGGATCCACACCGCTCATGGCGTACTTGTATGCCTCTTCGATGCTCAGTTCCATGTACTGAGGAGGGGAGATAATGTCGGTGTTGATGTTGTCGCCGTATTTCAGGACGGTGCCTTTGATGGTAGAAGTCATCTCAAACCTCCTTCAAACATTCTCTGGGGTCGGTCACATAACCGGTCACAGCGCTGGCAGCCACCGTCATGGGGGAGGCCAGATAGATCCCTGCCTCCTTGCTGCCCATGCGGCCGATGAAATTGCGGTTGGAGGAGGAGATACAGTTCTCCCCACCGGCCAGCATACCGGAATGCAGGCCCACGCAGACCCCGCAGGTGGGGCCGAGGATGTCCGCGCCTGCTTCCGCCAGGACGCTCAGGATGCCGTCCCGATCCGCTCTGCGCCAGATCTCGTCAGAGGCGGGGGAGACCAGCAGACGGGTCCCTTTGGCGATCTTCTTCCCGCGCAGGATCATCGCCGCCATCTCCAGGTCGTGATAGCGCCCGCCGGTGCAGGAGCCCAGATAGGCCTGGTGGATGGGAATGTTGCCTACAGCGGACACGTTGTGTACGTTGTCTACGGCATGGGGACAGGCCACCTGAGGTTCCAGATCTTTGGCCAGGAAGAGGTATTCCGAGCAGTAGGTGGCATCCTGGTCGCTGACCATGGCATCCGCCACCGTCCAATCCACATGATGCGCCTGCAGGAACTGCTGGGTCTTTGCGTCCGGCGCGATCAGCCCCACCTTGGCTCCCATCTCCACTGCCATGTTGGAGATGCACATCCGTTCGTCGATGGACAGACCCTCAATGGTGTCGCCACAGTATTCGATGGCCTTGTAGGTGGCGCCGGCGTGGCCGATGGTGTTGATGGTGTGCAGGGAGACGTCCTTGGCCATGACGCCGGTGGGCAGCTCGCCCTTCCAGACCACCTTGATGGTGTCGGGCACCCGGAGCCAGGTCTTGCCGGTGACCAGCACCCCCATCATCTCCGTAGAACCAACACCAGTGGCGAAAGCGCCAAAGGCGCCGCCGGTGCAGGTGTGGCTGTCCGTCCCCAGGACGATGGCGCCGGGGCGGACGTGACCCCGCTCTGCCATGATCTGGTGGCAGGGGCCGACGAATTCATAGTAGTTGTCGATGTTGTGCTCGCAGGCCCAGTCCCGGGTGAACTTGACGATCTCCGCCTGTTTGATGCTGGCGGGGGGGGTGTAGTGGTCGGAGATGATGACGGTCTTATCGGTGTCCCAGACCTGATCCCGGATCTCCTTCATATCTTCCGCGATCTGCACTCTGGGGCCTAGAATATCGTCCATCATGGCCTTGTCCACGTTCACCCAGATGATATCTCCTGCGGAAACCTGCTCCAAGCCGGCGGCTTTGGCCAGGATTTTTTCAGACATTGTTTTTCCCATAACATTCCTTCTCATCAATGGATCACAGTGTTTTTCACGTAAGCAACGCCATCCATCAGTCGTCTTGCGGTGCGGAAGATCTTCACCTTTTCGACCTTCGCCTCCGCCCCGTCGCTGTGCGCCTCTACTGCCACGTTGATGACGCCGCTCGGATGGCCGATGCGCACCTCCGGGTTGCTCCGCAGCGCCTCCGGGATCACCTCCCAGGCCACGCTGCCCGGAATCCGAGCCGCAGCCCCGGTGCAGACGGTGCCGGTGATAGGGTACGCCTTGTGCATTTTCAGCATGAACAGCAGGCGAGAGACCAGATCCACATCCTCCGCCTGTACCGCTGCCCCGTTGAGGGTGCGATAGGGAGCGGGGGAGGAGAGGATGGCGAAGAAGGGGGCGTAGGGGCTCTTTTCCGTGGCGTCCTCTTCTCGTTCTACCAGGCCAAAGATCTTCGCTGCTCTGCTGCGGATTTTTTCGATGGTCTCCATCCAGACCGGATTGCCCTCGATCTCAGCCGGAGACTCGGTGCCCACCATCCTCAGGCTGCTGGCATGGATAAAGACCAGAGGATTGCCCATGTCCACCAGGGAGACGGGGTATTCCTTGCCGTCGATGGTGAAGAGGTCTTTGGCGTGGCCGGTGGGCAGGAGGGTGCCGCAGACGGAACCGGCAGTGTCCGACCAGTCCATGTTGATGCGGGCGCCGGAACCGGGCACCCCGTCGATCACGCAGTCGCCTTCCACCATAGCCTTGCCGTCCTTCACGGGCACCTCTGCCACCAGGATCTTGCCGCTGTTGGTCAGGTGGATGCGCACTGTGGTCACCGGCTCCACTGCCGGTACCATCCCTTCATCAATGGCGAAAGGGCCGACGGCGGAGGAGATGTTGCCGCAGTTGCCGCCGTAGTCGATGAACGCCTTCTCAAAGCTGACCTGGCCGAAGGTATAGTCGATGTCCGCGTCCGCTCTGGCGGAGGGCGCGATGATGGCCAGTTTGCTGGTCAGTACATCCGCCCCACCCAGCCCGTCGATCTGACGGACATCAGGGCTGCCAAAGACGGAGAGGATGACCTTATCCCGGAGGATCGGGTCACTGGGGAGATCGTTTTGCTTGAAAAAGATGCCCTTGCTGGTGCCGCCACGGATGATGGCACAGCGACATCCGAACATATCACTGTACATAGTGCGTTGCCTCCTTTGGTTGTTGATGGATCACACGTCGATCTGAACTACCAAAGAAAAAAGCAATTTTGATGCCAAAAAACCGGAGTTGCAGATTGCAACTCCGGTTTCAAATTTGAATTCCCAACAGGTCAGTCAGGCAATTCCTCGGATTCCTTTAGTTTTCGCCACAATGTGGTCTTGCCGATCTTCAATTTCTCTGCCGCCGTGACCTGGTTCTGGTCGGATTCTTCCAACACCTGTTCCACGATCTGGCGCTCGATCTGGGATAATGCCCCCTTTAACCCGTTGTCCAAGGAGAATTGGAAGTCCATCTGTTCCTTGGTCTGGCTGCTGGAGAAATCCAACCCCAACAGCTCCAGGTACTCCGTGATGTCCCCGCGGTAGGGGAACATCTCCGGGTCGCTCTGCTGCAAGGAGGTCAGGTGCGCCACCCGCTCCGCCACATTTTGCAGCTCCCGGATGTTGCCAGGCCAGCTGTAGCTGGAGATGTAGGCATAGAGCTTCTCGTGCTCCTCCTTGGGCAGGGAGACGTTATGATTGCGGAGGAAGAGCTGGAACAGATGTTCCACATCATTGCCCCGGCGGCGCAGCGGGGGGATGACCAGGTTAAAGACGTTCAGACGGTAATACAGATCCATCCGGAAGGTCTTTTCCTCGGAATTTCGCTTCAGATCCTGGTTGGTGGCGCTGATGACACGGATGTCGATGGAGAACAGTCTGCTGCCGCCGATGCGCATGACCTCCCGTTCCTGTAGGACACGGAGGAGGCGGGTCTGGAGGGGCATGGACAGCTCGCCGATCTCATCTAAGAAGATCGTCCCGTTGTGCGCCAGCTCGAACAGCCCCGCTTTCCCCTCTTTTTTCGCCCCGGTGAACGCCCCGGGCTCATAGCCGAACAGCTCGCTCTCCAACAGGTTCTCCGGGATCGCGGCGCAGTTCACCGCCACAAAGGGGCCGGAGGCGCGGTCGCTGGCATTGTGGATGCTCTGGGCGAACAGCTCCTTGCCGGTGCCCGATTTCCCCTCAATGAGGACGCTGGAATCGGTCTTGGCGATGAGGGCGGCGAACTGCTTCATTCGGAGCATCTCCGGGTCTTGGGTGAGGATATCATCGAAGTGATATTTGGCCTCAAACCCCTTCATATGCAGCTGATTCCGTATCTTTTTCTCCAAATTGATGACCTTGGTCACGTCATCATAGGTGCTCACCACACCGGAGAACTGGCCGTCTGCGAAGATGGGCTGATGGCTGGAGGTGATGGAGGTCTTGCCGATGGTCTTGATGCTGTTCAGCTCCGCCTCCTTGCTCTGATACACCTGGGACAGGTGCTCATCCACCAACGGTTCCGGCAGCGTTTGGCCGGGGACAATGGTGTGAGCCAGGATCTTGTTCACCGACCGGTTGGAGAACACCACCCGCTGCTGTTCATCCAGCACGATCAACCCTTCCGACAGGGTGTCAAAGGCGGAATGGATGCGGGCGGTCTTGACCCGCTCCTTCTGCTTCTCGTCCAGAATTTGCAGTGCCTCCCGGATGGACCGGTTCACTGCGTCCTCACCGGCGCTGATGGAGATGCCCCGCAGTCCCAGGTCATTGGCGTATTTGGCCGAGACCTGGCCGCCGACGATGGTCTGGATGCCGCGGCGTTTGGCGTTGCGGATGCCGTTGCGGATGTCGTCGTCCGATTCGAAAATGTACTCGTGGATCTTGACGTCGAACATCCGTTCAATGTCCGCCAGATTGCCGATCTTCTGGTTGTAGTGGAAAAATGCCATCTCCTCCCCCTGGATGTGGTGCTTGTGCAGCTCACTGATGAGGTCGAAGGGGGTGATGGGGATGAAGATCAGGGGCACGTTCACGGCGTCCTTGATATAGTTTGCTGTGGAACCTCGGCTGAGGATGGCGTCCACCTTTGGCTCTAACTCCTTGGCATAGCGGACGGCGTCCTCAAAGGAGGCGGAGACGTTGTACGCCTGGATCCCCTCTTCGTTGGCAATGCGCATGAAAATCTCTGACATTTTGGGATAGGTGGCGATGAGTGCCAACCTGGGTCGATTGATCCTGTTTTGTTTGTGCATAACAACGCTCCTTATCAAGCCGTGTCCGACCGGAGTGGGGGACGGGGATGGCGAGTGGTTTCAGAAATGGAATGGGGAATTCAAATCAGAAATGGGGGGCGGCTCAGCCTTCTGCGGGGACGCCGGTGCAGACGTTGCACAGGTGGCTGGTCAGCTCCTGCTGGATGTGCTCCCTTACAAATTGGACTGCTTTCATGTACTGGTCGAAGGAGATGCCCGTCTCCACTCCCATGGCGTGGAGCATATTCAACATATCCTCCGTGGCCGTATTCCCCGCAGCGCCGGGGGCGAAGGGACAGCCACCCAGACCGCCTACGGAGCTTTCAAAGAGGGTGATCCCTTGCTCCATAGCGGCCACTGTGTTGGCCAGACCCATGCCGCGGGTGTCGTGGAGATGCATCCCCAGGGACAGGTCGGGGTAGCGAGTCAGAACCTTTTGGGCGAAATCGGAGACCTGGGCGGGGTTGGCCACGCCGATGGTGTCACAAAAGACCAGCTCCTTGACGCCGCAGCGGTTGGCGGCGAAATCGGCCACGTAGTAGACCTCCTCCATGGACACCTCCCCACGGAAGGGGCAGCCGAAGGCGGTGGCGATGTCCAGGCGCACGTTCAGGTCGGGGAATTGATCGGTCAGCTGCGCCAGGTTCTCGCAGGATTCCTGGACGGAGCGGTTCACGTTGGCCTTGTTGTGGGCTTCGCTGGCGCTGATGACGTAGGTGACCGTGTGGATGCCGTTCTCCATGGCTCGCTCTGCCCCCTTGGCGTTGGGGACTAAGGCGATGAGCCGGACCCGATCCCCGTATTTGCTGGAGATCTCCTGGGCGACCTGGGCGGAGTCGAACATCTGGGGGATGGCTTTGGGGTGGACGAAGGAGGTCACTTCCATCTCCTGTACGCCCGCTTGGATCAGCAGCTCGATCTCCTGCAATTTGTCCTTGGTCTCAATGCGGTCTTTCAAATTCTGAAAGCCATCTCTGGGGCCGACTTCAACGACACGGATTCGATTGGGAAAAGTCATACGATACCTCACTGTTCTTCAGAAAACTGGATCGGTTTCCCCATGTTGAAGAAGGTCAAGGAAGCAGTACAGAGCTTTTTCCCGTCTTCGTTGGTCAGGACGACCCGGACGACCTGGGTCTTTTTGCCGTGCTTCTCCACAAACCCCTCTGCGAACAGGATGGATTCCTGGAGGGCGGCGTTGAGGAACTGCACGTTGCAGTTCAGCGTCACTGCATACTCCCCATAGGACCAAGCGGCTACAGCGCCGGCGACGTCGATGATCGCCATCAACGCCCCGCCGTGGACGGAGCCGAGCAGGTTCCGATCCCCTGCCCGGACGTGCATCACCACCCGGCTGTAGCCTTCCCGTACTTCGTCCACCGTAATGGCCATCTTCTGCGCAAACGGCATACTGTCTCGATATGCCTTCAAAGAGTCAAAAAAATTCATCAAAAAAGCTCCCTTCACCGCCGTTTCTAGGATTGGAAACCGTACTTCAAAAATGGAACATTTGTTTCATAGCTGTTAAAACAACAGACTGCCGAACAGAACCGTCTGTTCGGCAGCGTGTTGGATGTATGGGAACATTCGTGTGTTACACGAGAGCAGACGTCCCTCAGTCGTGCATGACCCCCATATCACCGAACAGATCTTCGTCGGTGGGGATCTTGCGCTCGATGCCGGTGGCCAGCCAGGTGTCGTTCATGTAGAACTCCAGGGTGACGTTCTTGGAGCAGATGTTGCCGCCCCAGGTGCCGCAGCCAACGGAAGGACTGAAGGGATAACCTGCCAGCCAGCTGCCGGTGTTGACGATGGAGTTGGGCAGGTTGTTGTTGACGCGGACGGTGTGGGTCTGGAGGGCGTACTTTTCAATGTTGGCCTGATTGTTGGAATAGATGCCGCAGGAGTGGCCGGCGCCGGAGTAAGCGTGGATGGCGTTGACCTTGTCGATGGCTTCCTCCAGGTTGTTGACCTTGTAAACGGTCAGGACGATGCAGAGCTTTTCGCCGGATAGGGGATATTCAAAACCGGTGCCGGTCTCTTCCACCATGATGAACTTGGTGTCATCGGGGATCTCGATGCCTGCGATGCCAGCGATAACCTTGGCGGGCTTTGCGCAGGTGTTGCGGTTCAGGTTGTGGTCAGCGGGCCAGGTGGGGAAGATGGCCTTCTGGATCTTGTCGTGCTCTTCCTTGCCCTGGCACAGATAAGCGCCCTCTGCCTTCAGAGCGGCGATCATTTCGTCATAAATGTTGTCGAAGATGACCAGTGCGTTGTCGCAGGAGCAGCCGGCAGCCAGATCGCCGGTTTTGCTGAGCATGATCTTGTGAGCGGCGTCCTTGATGTCGGCGGTGTCGTCGATGACCATGACTGCGTTGCCAGCGCCGACGCCATAGGCGGGGGTGCCGGAGGAGTAAGCGGCCTTGACCATGCCGGCGCCGCCGGTAGCCATGACCAGGTCAGCCTGAACCATCAGCTCCTGGGTCGCTTCCACAGACAGCGCTTCCGGGTCGATGCAGATGATCGCATCCTCAGGACAGCCGTGTTCCTTGAGCAGCTTGCGCATCATGTCCACTGCAGTCCAGGTGGTCTTTTTGCCACGGGGATGGGGGGCAAAGATGGTGGCGTTGCGGGTCTTGATGCCCATTTCAGTGGCGGTGATGGGGATCATCTCCGGCTGGGTGGAGGGGATCAGCGCGCCGATGACGCCAGCGGGCTTCTTGATGCGAACCAGACCCTTTGCCTCATCTCGTTCCACGATGCCAACGGTCTTTTCGTGCTTGATGTCGTTGTACACGCCCTTGACCTTGGTTTCGATCTTGGCCAGCTTGGAGGGGATGTCGCCCAGTTCGGTCTCCTCCAGAGCCAGGTCAGACAATGCCTGACGGACGGGCAGGCGGGTCATCTCATAGGCGATCATTGCCACCAGCTTGTCTACCTGTTCCTGGGTGTAGTCGTTCAGGATCGCCTGTGCGGTTCTTGCGCGTGCGACCAGGCTAGCGATATAGGCGCTGGTCTCTTCATGTGTCTTTTTAGCCATTTTGTTGCACTCCTTATCGAATAAAGAAAAGATTAGATAGTGGCCTCAACAGGCTTTGTGTCCGGAAACACCACCTATTAGGGATTCTGTCTAGTTTCAGAGCAACTTTGATGCCAATATCGCCGGGGACGGGAAAAAGCAGCGGAGGATTCGGTGTCGTTCTAAAAATGAAATGGATAAACGGCGCACGGTGAGGAGGTGAGTCGGGAAGAGTGGCGGGAACGCAAGCAGGCGTTCCAAAAGTGGAATATCTGGTTCACTTGTGAAATGAGGCGGGAGAGCGTATCCCTTTGTTGTCCTAGTATACCATGAGAAAAGGGGAATGCAAACGGTTGAAACCGGGGTTTCACGGGCGAAATATGTTTTTTTAGAAGGAAACGGATTCTGGCAACCGAATTGCTCCGATAGCTAAGCAGGACAGAGCGGGCTTTCCCCATGAGGGCTGCTCTGTGAAACAAGAGAACAGGAGGTTGCAGCGTATGCAGTACACAAAGGAACTGGAAGCGAAGGCAACGGTTGCACAATGTCACTTACATACCTCGGCTCCCATTCCGCAGGAGGGGACGTTTACCACAGTGAAAGAGGTAACGGACATTTCCGGGTTCAGTCACAGTGTCGGAACCTGCGGGTTAAAGCAGGGGGCTTGTAAGTTATCCTTAAATATCAAAGACGGCATCATCCAGGAGGCGCTGATCGAATGCATTGGGTGCAGCGGCATGACCCAGTCCGCAGCCATGGCGGCGGAGATCCTGCCGGGGAAGACCCTGTTGGAGGCGTTGAACACCGACCTGGTCTGTGACGCCATCAACGTGGCCATGCGGGAGTATTTCCTGGCCATGGCCTACGGCCGTACCCAGACTGCCTATTCCCAGGGCGGCCTGTCCATCGGCGCCGGGATCGAGGATCTGGGAAAGGATCAGCGCAGCCAGGTGGGTACCACCTATGGCACAGTGGCCAAAGGCCCCCGTTACCTGGAGGTGACGGAAGGGTACGTGACCAAGCTGGCGTTGGATGGAAACGATGAGATCATCGGCTACGAGTACGTGAACCTGGGGCGGATGATGAGCCAGATCGCCGAGGGTGTTCCCGCCGACCAGGCGTTGGAGCAGGCCACCGGCCAGTATGGCCGCTTTACCCAGGGGGTCCGTTATATCAATCCGAGGAAAGAGTGAGGTGCGGGATATGATTACCTTTGAAAATATGGATAAGAAGCTGGATCGCATCCAGGCTTTCCTGCAAAAGTACCACATCCCCTCCTTGGAAGCGGCGCAGACGCTCTGCCTGGAGCGGGGGGTGGATGTGTTCTCCGTGGTCAAGGGCATCCAGCCCATCTGTTTTGATGACGCCTGTTGGGCCTATATCGCCGGCAGCGCGGCAGCGTTGCAGGCAGGCGTCCAGGACGCCGCAAAGGTGGCGCTGATCCTGGGTGAGGGGCTGCAAGCCTTTTGCCTGAAAGGCTCTGTAGCGGACGAACGGCAGGTGGGCACCGGCCACGGGGCGCTGGCGGCGATGGTGCTGTCCGAAGAGGTGGAGTGCTTCGCCTTCCTGGCAGGACACGAGTCCTTCGCCGCAGCCGAAGGCGCCATCGGCATCGTCAACTCGGCCAACCAGGTGCGGAAAAAGCCCCTGCGGGTCATCCTCAACGGCTTGGGCAAGGATGCCGCGTATATCATCTCCCGGGTGAACGGGTTCACCTATGTGCAGACCCAGTTTGACTATGCCAGCGGGGAGCTGAAGATTGTCCAGGAGATCCCCTTCACCGAGGGCGACCGCGGTTCCATCCGCTGCTACGGGGCGGATGATATCCGAGAGGGGATTGCCATCATGGAACAGGAGGACGTGGACGTGTCCATCTCCGGCAACGGCACCAACATGGTGCGCTTCACCCACCTGGTGGCTGGCGCTTATAAGCGCAACTGCCTGCTGAAGGGCAAGTGCTACTTCGCCTGCGCCTCCGGCGGCGGCATCGGCCGCACCTTAGGCCCGGACGAGACCTCCGCCGGCCCGGCGTCCTATGGCTTGACCGACTCCATGAGCCGGATGTACGGGGACGTGACCTTCGCCGGCTCCTCCTCCGTCCCCGCTCATGTAGAGATGATGGGGTATATCGGCATGGGCAACAACCCCATGGTGGGGGCTACCGTGTCCATCTCCGTTCAGATCGCAAAGATCAACGCAGGCCGGGCGTAAAGCTGGCACGGTAATTGCTATTTACTTTTTTATCAGGGATACTTGCAAAACGAGAAGAAATTCGCAACAATAACAAAAGAAATGTTTTTCATGAATCCAAAGAAAGGCCGGATAAGGTTATGAGAGAATTATTCCTGCTGCCGGAAGTGCAGAGCTTCGCCACATTCACCGCCTTCGCGGCGGAGCATCAGATCGGAGCCACCGATCTGATCATCACCAACAAGCCCATCCTCCCCAATTTCCAGGCGGAGATCCCCGCCGGTGTCCCGGTCATCTGTACCGAGGACTATGGCCTGGGCGAACCGTCCGATGTGATGTTCGAGGCCATCCAGGCGGACGCCGCTCAGTATGATTACAAGCGGGTGGTCGCCGTCGGCGGCGGCACCGCCATCGACATCGCAAAGGCGCTGTGCGCCGCGGAAGGGCGGGACATGGATGCCCTGTTTGACGAGGATCCTGCCGCCTTGCAGCACACCAAGACCCTGTTCTGTCTGCCCACCACCTGCGGCACCGGCAGCGAGGTCACCGTCACCGCTGTGTTCGACCGCACCCGAAAGGGCACCAAGATGGGTCTGACCAACTACGCCCTGGGGGTAGACTACGCCATCATGATCCCCGACCTGCTCAAGACCCTGCCGGCGTCCGTCTTTGGCGCATCCAGCATTGACGCGCTGATCCACGCCATCGAGAGCTATCTGGATGGCAAGCAGGCCACGGCGGCGTCCAGAATGTTCGCTGAGAAGGCCATCAACATGATCCTGCCGGTCTACCGCGCCATCCGGGAGAAGGGGTCTGACGTGCGCAACGACTACCTGTTGGAGATGCAGCTGGCCTCCAACTTCGCCGGTATCGCCATCGCCAACGCCCTCCCCTCCGCCTCCCACGCCATGGGCTATCCTTTCGCCGGAAAATTCCACCGTCCCCACGGGGAGGCTTGCTATGTGTTCCTGGATGCCACCATGCAGAAGTACCTGCGTGACGTGAAGGCCGGGAAGGTCTCCGCAAAGGACAAGCAGGTGTGGGATGACCTGATGGGCATCCTGGCACGGGGGCTGGATTTGGCAGGCGCTTCCGATGAAGTGCTGCTGAAGGAGCTGGACGCCCTGTGCGGCGTCATCCTGACCCGGAAGAGTCTGAAGGAATATGGTGCGACGGAACAGGATTGCATTGACTTCGGCAAGAGCTGCTATGAACAGCAGCAGCGTCTGATGTCCTGTGCCTTCACCCCCTTTACCGAGGAAGAGTTGATCGAAACCTTCCAGTTGGTCTATTAAGGATCTTCTTACCCAGAAGACAAAAATACCCCCGCAAGGGAGCGGGCGACTGCTCCCTTGCACCCTCACATTGGATATTCACAAGAATCATGATCTGCCAAAAGCGCAAAAGCGGAGCGGGCAACGTCTGCGGCCGGGAGTCCTCCTGAAGCAAAACAAATCCCCCGGCTCACTACCGCTGTCCTTATGCAGCCCCTTACCTCTGTGCGCGTCAGGACAGATGCCCCCTTTTTGAAAATAACTGTGATGTTAGGTTTGATGATGCAACACGAACCCTCTTATCCGCTCCCGTTGCGTGTAGATGTGGTTCTTGTGAATGTTCAATGGATCCAAATGTGCCGGGATAGAATCCTAATTCTTTCTAGTCTACTTACTTCTCTCCCTACGCGGATTGCATTCGGGCTTTGCGCAAGCGAGCGTTTCCTTTCAACACAACCAATATTCAGCCTACCAGTCCCGGCATGGATCTGCATTGAACATTCACAAGAATCATACAGCGATAGAAGCGGCGATGGGACAACACGTGTCCATAACGAATCCCTCCTGAAAAAATAAGCCCTCCGTCGCCAATGGCACTCGCCGTTGGTTCACCTACCTCCTGAAAGCGGAGGGCTGCGATAACGCAAACTACCACCTGTCGCCCCTTTCTATACGCCCTGTGGTTCTTGTGAATGTCCGATCTGGACAGAGCGAACGATACGAAATCAAACATGAAACCCCTTTTTTCAAAAACGGAAGGCGTACGCAACTGTGTGCGCCTTCCGTTTTTTTGCTTAGGTAAGGGGGAGGAAAGGGGAAAAGAATTGACAGGAGGGGTGGATTGTAAATTGCGTGCGAAAAATTCGGTCTGGTATACTAGGGATATAGGAAAAATGCCGGACGATTTCAGCAATGAAATACGATCTCCTCGGAATGAAACCCGTCCGGCGTCCCATCAGCGGGAATGGCAGGGCAGATCAGAGTTGAAAGAGAGGAACTGCAATGAAGAGACCCGCCGGTTGGGGCAAATTAAAAAATGCACAAAGGGAAGAACAAAGCTGGCATTGAATTTGCTTATTTTAACAAACAGTTGCTACAAGAGTGGCAGACAGTTGAGTCGAGCTGTTTATGGTCTGCGCTGCTGTGGCAGGAATGCAAATGAGGGGAAGGAGGAATGCCAGATCCTGCGGGTCCAACGACGACCTGAAGTAAAAACGGTTGAGGGGTTAACCGTGAAAGAATCCATTTATGACAGAAAGAGGAGATGACTCTATGGAATTTACGTTATGGCAGCAAATCTTAGCAGAATTTGTTGGTTCTCTGCTCCTGATCTATATCGGTGACGGCGTTGTGGCCAACTGCATCTTAGACGGTTCTAACGGCAAGGGCCTGGGAACCACCGGCATTGATGTGGCGTGGGGCGTCGCAGTAGCACTGCCCGCCTTCATCTTTATGGACGTCAGCGGCGCTTATTTTAACCCGGCGGTCATCTTGGGCTTCCTGTGGCGCGGGGAGATCCTGCTGACCAAGGCGCTGATCTTCATCGTGGCAGACATCCTGGGTATGCTGGTCGGCTCCTACCTGGTCTATCTGACCTTCCTCAAGCAGTTCCAGGTCACCGAAGACGTGGGCGTCAAGCTCAACTGCTTCACCACCCGCCCCGCCATCCGGGATACTTGGAAGAACTTCCTGTCCGAGCTGATCGGCACCACCTTCCTGATCTACTTCGTCATGGAGATCGTCAACACCGATTGCAGCCAGCTGGCAAAGGCCTGCCTGATCGGCACCCTGGTCTTTGGTTTGGCCATCTGTATGGGCGGCTGCACCGGCGCATCCCTGAACTGTGCCCGTGACCTGGGCCCCCGTCTGGCGCACACCCTCCTGCCCGTCCACAAGAAGGGCAGCTCGGAGTGGGACTATGGCTGGATCCCCGTAGCCGGTCAGATCTGCGCCTCCTTTGTGGCCGCAGGGCTGTACATGGTGGTCCATTGGCACTGAGCGAGTGAGCGATATTCCTAAAAAAGTTTTGAGAAAAACGGCGAAACATGATAAATTAGCACAAGAATTGCTAGAGATTTTTGATGCAAGCATCCCATTTGAATCATAGATACCGACAACAAACAGACCTGTCCGCTGTGGCGGACGACTTAGCACGAGGAGGTAAAACAATGGCATACCCGAAAGAAGTTTATATTTACGGTCAGAAGTGTCCGGTTTTCAGCGGCCCTGGCATCATCATGGAGCTGGGCCTTCAGGCAAGAGCACGTAACCTGCAGAAAGCCTTTATCGTCACCGACGGCGGCGTGGTCAAGGCCGGCATCCTGACCAAACTGGAACGCTCCCTGAAACGTGCGGGCGTGGACTACATCGTCTTTGACGAGATCAACGTGGATCCCTTGGACACCATCGTGTTCAAGGCAGCGGAGCTGTGCAAGCAGTCCGGCGCGGACTTTATCATCGGTCTGGGCGGCGGCTCCTCCCTGGATGCAGCCAAGTCCATCGGCATCCTCCAGACCAATCCCATGCCCCTGTCTCAGTACTATGGCGTGTTCGCACCCAATCCCACCATTCCCATCTGGGAAGTGCCCACCACCTCCGGCACCGGCAGTGAGTGTACTTCCTACAGTGTCATCTCCGACACCACCACCAACACCAAGAAGGTCCCCCTCCAGAACGCCGACCTGGCCTTCTGCGATGGCGAGCTGACCATTGGCCTGCCTCCCCAGCTCACCGCTGCCACCGCCATGGACGCCTTCTCCCACGCGGCAGAATGCATCACCGGCCTGATCCAGAATCCCCATACGGACGCCCTGTGCTCCTATGGCATCCGTCAGATCATGACCTGGGCGCCGGTCTGCATGAAGGAACCGGAGAACATTGAAGCCCGTCAGAATATGATGGACGCTGCCAACCTGATCGGCATCGGCTTCGGCGAGATGGGCTGCCACCTGGGTCACGCCATCGGCCAGTGCATGGGTGCTGCCTTCCACACCACCCACGGCATCTCCTGCGCTTGGGCGCTGCCTGCTACCATGGAGTATGCAGCCATCGCCAACCCCGACAAGGTGAAGATCGTGGCAGACTTCATGGGTCTGACCTATGATCCCGACATCACCGCCGAAGGCATCGGCAAGCTGGTCTCCGACGGCATCAGCGATTTCATGTACAACACCCTGGGTCTCCAGCCCATGAGCGAGTACGGCATCACTAGAGAAGCGCTGATCGGCATTGCGGACATCGTTATGGAAGATAACTGCTGGCCTGTCATCCCCAGCCCCCTGACCAAGGCGGAGCTGGAAGAGCTGCTGGGGAAGGTCTACGACTCCTACAAGGGTTAATGCACACACGATTACGGAAACGGAGGTTACGGTATGTCCTATAAAATCAACTATTATGAATCCACTTGTTATACATGGATGGGTGCCGGCGCGGTCAAGAAGGTCGGCGAAGCGGCAAAGGAAAAGGGCCTGAAGAAGATGCTGATCGTCACCGATCCCTTCCTGGGCAGCTCTCCCATTGTGGAGAAGGTCAAGGCATCGCTGGACGCAGAGGGCGTGGGCTATGTTGTCTTTGACAAGTGCAACGTAGACCCCCTGGACACCGTCGTCTATGAGGCGGCAGAGCTGGGCAAGCAGGAAGGCATCGACGGCATCATCGGCCTGGGCGGCGGTTCCCCCATGGACGCAGCCAAGTCCATCGGCATCCTCCAGACCAATCCCGCACCCCTGTCCCAGTACTATGGCGTCTTTGCCCCCAATCCCACGGTCCCCATCTTTGAGATTCCCACCACCACGGGCACGGGCAGCGAGAGCACCTTCTACAGCGTCATCTCTGACACCACCACCAACACCAAGAAGGTCCCCTTCCAGAAGGCTGACCTGGCCATCTGCGACCCCGAGCTGACCTATGACCTGCCGGCAGAGCTGACCGCAGCCACTGCTATGGACGCCTTCGCCCATGCGGCAGAGTGCATGACCGGCTTGATCCAGTGCCCCAAGACAGACGCACTGTGCGGCTGGGGCATCAAGCTGCTGATGGAGAACGTGGAGACCGCAGTACACGATCCCCACAACGAAAAGGCACGTGAGAACATGATGATCGCTTCCAACCTGATCGGCGCCGGCTTTGGCGTTATGGGCTGCCACCTGGGTCACGCCATCGGTCAGTGCATGGGCGCGGCCTTCCACACCACCCACGGCATCTCCTGCGCTTGGCCGCTGCCTGCCGTCATGGAATACGCCGCTGTTTCCGAGCCGGAACAGGTGAAGCTGGTGGCGGATTACATGGGTCTGACCTATGATCCCGACATCACCCCCGAAGGCATCGGCAAGCTGGTATCCGATGAGATCAAGGCGCTGATGAAGCGCATCCACATCAAGCCCATGACCGAGTATGGCATCACCAGAGAGGCCATGGTGGGCATTGCCGACATCGTGATGGCCGACAACTGCTGGCCTGTCATCCCCCGTCCTCTGAGCAAGGCGCAGCTGGAAGAAATGCTGGGCGATATCTGGGATTACAATAGCTGATCCGGATAAAAAAGAAAACGCAGTTTTTTAACTGCTTGGAACAGAAACGCCCTCCGGGATCGGAGGGCGTTTTTTTGATGAAAAACAGGAGAAAAACTGCGGAAAAGTTGACATGAGCGCTGAGTTGTAAATTGAATTGTTCCATCAGAGAACCTATACTAAAGATACAAAACAGCTCGAAAAAGGTATTTTACTTACAATCTTTTGGAGGTATGATTTATGGAATTTAAGCATGCTCTTTCTCCCATCCAGATTGGGAATATGACCGTCCGCAACCGCTTCGTCGTCCCCCCCATGGGCACCAACTTCGCTGACGGGGAAGGCTTTGTGACCCAGCGGCTGATCGACTACTACACCGCCCGTGCCAAGGGTGGCTTTGGCCTCATCATCCTGGAAGTGACCGCCATCGATCCCGCTGGCCGCTCCATCCCCAACGAAGTGGGTGTGTGGAGTGATGAACACATCGCCGGTCTGAAGCGCCTGACCGAGTCCGTCCACCAGTACGGCGCGAAGATCATCCTCCAGCTCCACCATGCTGGCCGCCAGACCAACGAGGTCAACACCCACGGCCTGCCCCTGGAAGCTCCTTCCGCTGTCTCCTGTCCTCTCATGAAGATCATCCCCAACGAGATGACCACCGAGCGGGTCTACCAGCTCATCGAACAGTTCGGCGACGGCGCACGTCGTGCCATGCTGGCAGGCTTTGACGGCGTGGAAGTCCACGGCGCACATGGCTACCTGATCGGTCAGTTCATCTCCGCACACTCCAACAAGCGTATGGATGAGTTCGGCGGCGACCTGGTCAGCCGGATGAAGTTCCCCCTGGACATCATGAAGAACATCCGCCGCAAGTGCGGCAACGGCTTCCCCGTCCTCTTCCGCTCCAGCGTCCGGGAACTGGTACAGGACGGCGTAGATCTGAACCAGGCCAAGATCATCTGCAAGATGATGGAAGACGCTGGCGTCAACGCCATCCACGCCTCCCTGTGTACCTATGGCAGCCTGGAATGGATGAGCGTTCCCGCAGCCGTCCCCGCTGGCTTCAACGCCTTCACCGCAGCGGAGATCAAGAAGGCTGTCTCCATCCCCGTCATCACCGTGGGCAAGATCAACGACCCCTATCTGGTGGAATCCATCATCGCCACCGGCGAGGCGGATATGTGCGCACTGGGCAGAGAATCCATCGCCGACCCCGCCATCCCCAACAAGGTCGCCTGCGGCGCTGTGGATGAGATCTGTCCCTGCATCGCCTGTGAGCAGTCCTGCCACGGCCACCTGGATCTGAACATCGGCATCTGCTGCCTGGCCAACCCCCTGACCGGCAACGAAGGCGCAGACCTGAAGCCTGCCGCACAGCCCAAGAAGGTGGTCATCGTCGGCGCTGGCCCTGCCGGTCTGGAGACCGCATGGCGTCTGGCAAAGGCTGGCCATCAGGTCACCGTCCTGGAACAGGATACCAAGATCGGCGGCCAGTTCCGTATCGCCGCTCTGCCCCCCACCAAGGTGGAGATCATCCGTCTGCTGAAGTACTGGGTCCGTATGTGCGAAAAGTACGGCGTAGACATCCAGACCGGTGTTGCTGCTACTGCGGATACCATCAAGGCCATGAACGCAGACGCCGTGGTTCTGGCCACCGGCGCAAAGCTGCTCAAGCCCGCCATCCCCGGCATCGACAACCCCAAGTTCCTGGAACCGGCCGAGATCCTGGACGGCAAGAAGAACTTTGGCAGCAAGGTTCTGGTCTGCGGCGGCGGCCTGGTGGGCGTAGAGACCACCGAGTTCATCGCAGAGCGCGGCGCGCAGGTCACTGTCATTGATATGCTCAGCGATTGGGCCACCGACCTGCACGCATTTGTCCGTGCCTTCACCATCCCCAACCTGAAAAAGCATGGCGCTACCTTCGTGGGCGAAGCCACCATCCAGGAATTCAAGGAAGATGGCGTAGTGTACACCAAGGGCGGCGAGACCCTGGAGCTGAACGGCTTTGACGACATCGTCCTGGCCATGGGCCGTGTGGCCTTCAACCCCCTGGAAGAGGCACTGAAGGGCGCAGTGAAGGAGCTGTACGTCATCGGCGATGCTTCTCAGGCAGGCAATGCAAGCAAGGCCACCGAGGAAGCCCTGGCCGTGGCGCAGAAGATCAACGGCTAATGTGTGTGTAACGTGTTGAGATCGCAGCCTCCACACGATTCACGATAAAGCAGGGCGGTGGGACACGAGCCGCCGCCCTGGGAACCCTCTCAAAATCGAAAACGGCAGACCCCCGATCGGTCTGCCGTTTTTGGTCTTATCCGATGGCGTCTGCCGCTAGAGCCGCCTCCCGCTGGATCTGCGCCTCTTCCTCCTCGGTCACCAACAGACCCCGGAGGGACTGGGGGATGCAGCTCAAAAAGAGCTTGACCAGCTGAGGCGGGGTGTCCTTGAAGTTGCGCAATACCCACTCTCCCGTGACACGGACACAGGCGGTGCAGTAAAAGTTCAATTCGCCATCCAGCTTCTTGGCCTCCTCTACGCCAATCTTCTTGGCGATGGCGTCAAAGTACAACGTCTTGGTGATGTTGAAGAAGGACGTGAGGAACCACTCCTTCCGGTAGGCCTGCTGGTAAAAGGTGCGGTTGTTGCGCACCATGTTCAGCTTGGTGATGACCGCCTCATACCAGGTGCATTCGGAGCCGATGAGGGAGAAGAAATCCACGGCTTCGGTGCGATAGATCCAGTCGATCACGTCGTACTTATCCTTGAAGTTGTTGTAAAAGCATTGGCGGCTGACGCCGCAGTTGTTGCAGATTTCCGCAATGGTCATATTGTCAAGAGAATCCGTCAACATCATCTCGTTGACCGTGCGTGCGATGCGTTCCTTTGCGGTAGGTTTTTTCAACGGGAATCCCTCCTTATGCGTTAGAAATCATACGAAATATGATCTTTAATATTATACCGGATTTTACGTGGAAACTCAACCGAAAGGCGGAAAAGCGTGGGGAAAGAACGAAAAAAGCAGGAGTTTCCTGTTATAAAATGATCTGAATTGGGAGAGATAGAAAAGAAAGGAAGGGCAGAAAAGATGAAGGTTACGAGCAATGGGATCGTCAACGGAAGGATCGACCGAAAGTATGGGAAATACGGCAGCCAGTGCAATGAGGACGGCGTGCCCAGCTGTTCCCTGCCGGTGGAGATCTTGGATGCGCCGGAGGGGACGGAATCCTTCGCGCTGATCCTGGAGGACAAGGACGCCATCCCGGTCTGCGGCTTCAGCTGGATCCACTGGACGGCCGCCAATATCACCCGCACCACCCTGGCGGAAGGGGAGAGCGCAGCGCATCCGGATTACGTGCAGGGGGTCAACAGCTTTGCCAGCGCCCTGCAGGGCTACGACCCGCAGCGGAACAGCTGCTATGGTGGCATGACCCCGCCCGACTGCCCCCACACCTATGAGCTGCACGTGTACGCCCTGGACACCAAGCTGGAGCTGGAGGCGGGGTTCTATATGAACGAGCTGTATTGGAAAATGCAGGGGCATATCCTGGCGCAGGCCACCTTGTCCGGGGTGTATGAGAACTGAACAGATCCAATAGCGAAACGAAATTCCAAAGCTGGAACATCCAGTGACAAAAGAAGCGGGAACGGGGCCAGAAAAAGACGGAAATTTCCTTGTTTTGCAGTAGGAGACAATCTGGCATAGGAATTGCTCGAATATAGAGTGTAAAAGACGCCTGAAATTGTGATAAAGCGACAAAAGCACAACCCTGCCAGACAGAGCGACGGGGAACCGTCGGCCTGCCCATGACATGGGGGAAAGGGGACAGGCGTGATTTGAACGGAACGATCCATTCAGAGTAAAAATTGGAGGTATAACAATGGCAAAGATGTTGAACGTCACCAATCCTGTCAACGGCGAACTGGTTCAGGCAATTCCGTATGTGACCGAAGCGGAAATGCAGGCGATGATGGAGAAGGCAAAGGCTGCAAAAGCGACCTGGGCAAAGACTCCTATGTGGCAGAGAACTCGCCTGATGTATCAGATCATTGACAAGATCATTGAAAACACCAAGGAAGTGGCCACCCTGCTGTCCACCGAGATGGGCAAGCCCATCGCTCAGGCGCTGTCCGAGACCGGCGGTTCTGCCAATATCGCCCGTGGCTTTGTAGAACACGCAAACCATATCTACGGCCAGGTGCTCCCCTGTGACAACCAGCCCAACTTTGAAAATGACTTCATCTTCACCCGCCGGGAACCCCTGGGCATCATCGCCTGCATCATCCCCTTCAACTACCCCATCGAACTGTACGTCCATAAGGTCGTCCCCGCTGTCATGATGGGCAACGTGGTCATCGTCAAGGCTCCCTCTGACAACCCCCTGGCCATGCTGAAGCTGAGCAAGATCTTTGAAGAGATCCTCCCCGAAGGCGTCGTGCAGTCCCTGGTATGTGAACGGAATATCTCTGACCAGTACCTGGTGCAGAACAAAGACATCGCAGCCATCAGCCTGACCGGCTCCACTGCCACCGGCGTCAAGATGGCAGAAGGCGGCGCAGACACCCTCAAGCACCTGTTCCTGGAGCTGGGCGGCAACGACGGCAATATCATCCGCGCCGACGCAGATCTGGATTACGCAGTCAGCGAGATGATCGGCGGCCGCATCTTCAACGCCGGCCAGACCTGCTGCGCATGTAAGCGCTTCATCGTCCACAAGTCCATCATGGACGCACTGGCCGACAAGCTGGTGACCGCCCTGAAAGCACTGAAGATCGGCGATGCGCTGGATCCCACCGTGGATATGTCCACTGTCATCTCCGAAAAGGCAGCCATCGAAGTGGAAGAAGAGATCCAGTACACCCTGAAGCAGGGCGGCGAGCTGCTGTACGGCGGCGACCGTAAGGGCGCATTCATCACCCCCACCGTCATCAAGAACGTCCCCAAGACCGCAGACGTGGCAAGCAACCTGGAGATCTTCGGGCCGGTCTTCCCCCTCATCCCCTTCGAGACCGACGAGGAAGCACTGGAGATCCTGAACAACTGCGACAACGGCCTGTCCTCCGGCATCATCACCAAGGACCTCAAGACCGCTATGAAGATGGCTTGCGAGATCAAGTCCGGCGCTTGCGTCCTGAACGGCCAGAGCAGCTACCGTCACATGGAACAGGCTTTTGGCGGTTACAAGATGACCGGTATCGGTCGGGAAGGGATCTCCACCACCTTGGAAGAACATTCCCAGCTCAAGAGCTACATCATCAAAGGCGCTTTCAACTTTGAAACCATGCCCGATATCATCGCCAGCGAGCTGACCGGCGGCAACTGATCCATCCATTTATACATATACCAGTTTCCGTCCTTAGATGATTTATAAACATCGATCCATTTACCACTGTCAGAAGCCTTGCAATAGATAAAGGCTCTATACTGATCAGGAGATGGTATGGAAGGATTTGCCGGAATGTATATCTGATCTTCATCTACTACAGAATCCTGAGTTAATGTAATTGAATAAGGCTGTGAAGGTGTGTAGTCATTCGCCGGAGTTGCACCATTTAAGAATGCATTTCCAAGATAGAGATACTGTTTACTCTTTTTCATTTGCTCTGCTAATCTCTGCTTCTCATAAACAGATAACTGCTTATTGCATAAATATCCGATCATTTCTTCGCAATCTGTCTGATTTTCCGGTTTCCAGGTTCGAAGTGACATGATATAAAGAGCGAGCACCTTATATCTCCCATCATCACCGCTGATGTTATACTGCTTCAATTCTTCCACGTTTGTTGGAATTGTGCTGAAAGTATAGGTATAAGTATTCAGAGGAATCTCAATCACTACAGATTCGCCAGCTTCATTCTTGACTGACCGCTGCCCTTTTATAACTGCTTTCGAAAGAACTGGTTCAGTCTGAGGCTTTGTTTCCATGGTAACTGTAACTGTGCATGTAAGAACAATCCCTGCATCTTCTTTGATTTCTGTTGTTCCAACATTAATTGCATGTACCTTTCCCTGACTGTCTACCTCTGCAATATTCTTGTTTGAACTGGTCCATACGGGCAGATGCTTAGGATCCTGTACGCTAAGCTGATAATATTCACCTTTACGCATGCTTAAAGATGTTGCACTTAGTACTGGTGTTTTTGCTGGAGCTGTGGTAGGTGTTGCTGTAGGCTCTGCCGGCGGATTTACCGGAGCAGAAGGTGTTGTAGGTGCTGGCTTTGCAGGTGCTTTTTTACTCTTAACAGTAACCTTACACTTGTATGTTTTTTTGCCAACCTTAGCTTTAATATATGCAGTTCCTTTTTTCTTTGCTGTAACGACACCCTTTTTATTGACAGTTGCCACTGATTTCTTTGTGGAGGACCATTTCACTTTCTTTTTTGTGCCTTTTATCTTTAACCGGTATTTCTTGCCTTGGGTCAAGGTAAGCTTTGTTTTGTTCAGTTTGATCTTCGCGGCACTTACAGATGTGGTATCCACTGCCAGACACATTACTACAAGTAAGAATGTAGTAAGCAGTACGCTGGCTTTTTTTAATGATTTTTTACCATTTCTCATAAGCATTTTCTCCTTCCTTATAAGCAATACTGTCCTTTTTATTCTTATTATACATAGTTGCTTCTGATTTGCACTAGCACTTCTGACAGTAATCGAAAAGGATTATAAAAATGCTGCTACGCATATATCATTTATTCATCCGCCTGTTCTGCCAATTTATTTCCTCTACAACGTATAACAATCATATCGAATCGCTTTTCCGCTTAACATATAAGAAGGCTTCCTTCCTGCCAGAAAATCACTTTTCAGCGGTCGTTTTACAATGATCTTATCCGGGTCTGCGCTGATAGCGGCGTCGAAAAGGTCGGTCTCTTGGG
>OLOL01001015.1_pt1 | contig 26217 bp, 24 predicted proteins | sample 1673081 | NCBI WGS metagenome assembly OLOL01 (sample SAMEA3136753, study PRJEB25190) | human gut metagenome
TGCGCGACGAAATCGAACACTCCAAACGATTTTCTCTGTCGCAGAATAATTACAGCAGCGCCGCAGAACGGCGCTGCGCACAAATCGGAAATCAGTTATATTCAGATATATCACAAAAAGAGAGGTATAGAAATGAAAGTAATTCTCACTCAGGACGTAAAGGCTCAGGGCAAAAAGGGACAGCTGATAAACGTCTCCGACGGCTATGCAAGAAACTATCTGCTCCCGCGCGGACTCGCGGTCGAGGCTACCGGCGCGGCGCTCAACGACCTTAAAAACAAAGAAAGCGCGGAGCGCCACCGCATCGAGGTGGAGACCGCGGAGGCTAAGGCTACGAGCGAAAAACTCCAGTCGGTACTCGTAAAGATCGAGGCGTCCGGCGGCGCGGACGGCAGACTGTACGGCTCTGTTACGAGCAAGGACGTTTCCGAGGCGCTCCGTGCACAGACCGGCATCGTTATCGACCGCCGCAAGATAGATATGGACGGGATCAAGGCATACGGCTCCTACACCTTTGATGTAAAGCTGTACACCGGCATTGTCGGCAAAATAAACGTAGTAGTCACCGAAAAGTAAGCGGCATAATACCCCTTCGGCACAGCCGAAGGGTGCCGATGTGATATCCGGCACGCAAACAACAAGGAAGAGGTAGTTTTTTTATGGAACTAAGTGACATCAGACGAGAGCTGCCCGTCTCGATAGAGGCGGAGCAGTCGGTCATCGGCTCGGTGCTTATCGACCCGGACAGTCTGAATCTCGTCGCGGACAAGCTGACAGCGGAGGATTTCTCCACCGAGGATCACCGCGAGATATGGCTCGCACTGAAGGAGCTGTACCTGCAGGACAAGACCATAGACGTAGTTACCCTGATAGATATGCTCGTCCGTCGCGGGGTCTACTCCTCGAACGAGCAGGGACGTACATACATCCGCGTACTCGCTGAGATAGTCCCCTCCTCGGCTAACATAAAGGACTATGCAACTATCGTCCGCGACAAGAGCAGGCTTCGCCAGCTCATCACCGCCTGCAACGAGATAACCGAGACGGCATACACCGCACAGGACGATGTGAGCAACATCCTCGAGCAGTCGGAGCAAAAGATATTCTCGATAGTTCAGGGCACGGGCAACAAGGATTTCGTTCACATCCGCGACGTTCTCGTCTCGGTCTACGACGGGCTGCGCGCACTGAGCGAGGACCCGGAAAGCACGAAGGGCACGCCGACCGGCTTCGGAGACCTCGACAAGGTGCTCATCGGTCTCGGCGACTCCGACCTCGTGCTCGTCGGCGCGCGCCCCGGTATGGGTAAAACATCATTCTGCCTTAACATAGCCTCCAACGCGGCAAAAAAGACCGGCAAAGCCGTGGCGGTATTCTCGCTCGAGATGTCCTGCGAACAGCTCGTACAGCGTATGCTGTCAAGCGAGGGGCTCATAGAATCGGGTGCAATGCGAAGCGGTCAGCTCTCCGGCGAGGACTGGACGCGCATCGCACACGCCGCCTCAGCCCTCTCCGAATGCAATATCTACATCGACGACACCCCCGGCATCACCGTTACCGGTATGCGGGCAAAGCTCCGCAGACTGAAGCAGAAAAACCTCGGTCTCGTCGTGGTCGACTACCTCCAGCTGATGAACTCCGACCGAAAGATAGACAACCGCGTTCAGGAGGTCTCGGATATCTCGCGTAACATGAAGCTGCTCGCAAAGGAGCTGCATGTCCCGGTCATCTGCTGCGCCCAGCTCTCGCGTGCGACCGAGTCGAGAACCGAGAAGATACCTATGCTGTCCGACCTCCGCGACTCCGGTGCGATAGAGCAGGACGCGGATATCGTTATGTTCCTCTACCGCCCCGAATACTACGAGAACGGTAAGGAATCCAAGGGCGGCGCGGTCGAGCCGAAGCTGAATGTGGCAAATGTCATTATAGCGAAGAACCGACACGGTTCGACGGGAACGGTCGAGCTCGGATGGTTCGGACAGTATACTAAATTTACGTCGATCTCCGATGTCGAGGAGCCCTCGACATGACCGCTCGGGCGAATAGCTTTCCCGAAGCGGAGCGCACGGTGCACGGCGAATGTGCGGCATGCGGCGCTGCGCTCGATAATGCAAATAGCAAGCCCGACACGCGCCGCGGCGCATCAAAAGCCGCCCCGCTGACCGAGGCGGTGCGACGCGCCGTTGACCGCTGCGGGCTGCGCGGCAAGACCCTGCTCGTGGGTTACAGCGGCGGAGGCGATTCCTCCGCGCTGCTGCATGCGCTGCATGTCTGCCGCGAGGAGTACGGGATAACCCCCGTCGCCATGCACCTCAACCACTGCATCCGCGGTGAGGAGGCAGACAGAGACGAGCGGCACTGCAGACGCTTCTGCCGGGAGTGCGGCATTGCTCTCAAGGTCTGCCGCGCCGACGTACCCGCCTATGCCCGAGCGCACAGACTCGGACTTGAGGAGGCGGCGCGCGAGCTGCGGTATGCATATCTGCGCGAGGCGGCTGAGGAGTACGGCTGCAGCTGCATCGTCACCGCCCATCACGCAAATGACGAGCTCGAAACACTGCTCTTTCGACTCTCGCGCGGCAGCGCGCTTGCGGGGCTCGGCGGCATACCCGAGTACAGCGTCTCCCGTCTCTCCGGCGGCATACCGGTGCTGCGCCCGCTGCTGTCCGTCCCGCGCTCCGAGATAGAGCGCTATATCGCCGAAAACGGCATAGAATATGTTACCGACAGTACAAATCTCGAGCCGTGCTGCGCACGGAATGTTATCCGCTCCCGCTGCGTGCCTGCGCTCTGCGAGCTGTCGCCGCACGCGCCCGAGGCTGCATACCGTACCGCACGGCTGCTGCGCGAGGATGAGACGCTGCTCTCGGCGCTTGCCTCCCTCCCCGAGGACGGGCTGAAAAGACTGACCGAGCTGCTCGGGGAATACCGAACGGGCACCGACGGCGAATACGGTACGGGCAAAAGCGCAACAGACACAAGCGGCGCGGCACAAGCCGGCATAGGCTCTGCCGAGTACCCGGAAACCGACCGCCCTCGGCATACTACCGACGATTCGATACGGAATACCTATGATTCGATAAAGAGTACCGACCCCGCCGATAGTATCGAAAATACAGCGGCAGCCGCACACATCCGCAGCACCGACAGCATCACTGTTCCCGACCGGCTGCCTGCACCGCTGCTGCGCCGCAGGTTGCTCTCGTTCTATCGGGACTACTGCGCCCGCCGCGGAATATCCGCAGACCCCGGCAGCGACAACATAGAGGCTCTCGCGAGGCTCTGCCGCGTCGGCGCTACGCACGAGGAGCTGAGTCTGCCCGGCGCGGTGCGCGCGACAAAGCTGCGCGGCGGGATAATGCTCTCTCCCGATATCGGGCGCGGTGCGGACAGAGCACCGAGCTGCGGCGACAGCCGGACGAGCACGACAACCGCGAATGACGGCGATTATCCGGCGGCAGCCGGCGGCAGCGCGTCATGCGATAAGACAGACGGTAAGACATATGGTGATACATACGGTAAGACATGCGGTAAGCCCGACGGCGGAACCGCTGCCGAATACCCTCTGCGTCCCGGCGAAAACCGCCTGCCCGGCGGGGCAATGCTGATAGTCGTGGAGAGCGTCCCGCACGACAGTGCATCGATCTCCGAGCCGTGCGGCACGACGGGGAGCGGCACGGCAAAAATTCGTCACCCATCGGGCGAAAATATTTACAATTTATCTACACACATAACCGTCGCATCTGCTAAACTTAAAGGTACATTATTCGCGAGAAAGCGACAGCCCGGAGACCGGGTGCTCGTGCGCGGCAGACACCGCACGGTGAAAAATCTGTATCAGGCGGCAGCCGTACCGCCGCAGGAGCGGCAAACGCTGCCGATGATCTGCGACGAAGACGGCATCCTTTGGATACCCGGCGCCGCAGTGCGAGACGGTGCCCAAATCGACTCCGCAGCCGCGCGCGCGGACAACGGGAGCGACGAGGTATCCCGTGTTGACCTTATATACATCGCGCCGATCGATAGTTGACGGCGCATCGGCACAAATTATCTTTAAATTATCATTAAATCAATATCAGCATACCTTAAGGCGAAAGGAAAAGCATACAATGTCTCAGATAAACAAGGACATCGAAAGAATTCTCGTCTCCGAGGGGGAGATCAACGAAATAGTCCGCCGCATTGCCGCCGAGATCGACCGCGACTATGCGGGCGACGACTCAAAGCTCGTGCTGCTCTGCATTCTCAAGGGCTCGGTCGTCTTTATGGGCGAGCTGATGAAGCGCATATCGCTGCCGGTGGAGATAGACTTTATGAAGGTCTCGTCCTACTGCGGAGGCACGTCGACCTCCGGACGCGTTAACATTATCCTCGATATTCACCGCGCCGATCTTTCAAACTGCAATATCCTCATCGTCGAGGACATCATCGACAGCGGACGCACCCTCTCCTACCTCTCGGAATATCTGCGCCTGAAGGGGGCAAAATCGGTCCGCACCTGCACTCTGCTCGACAAGCCCGACCGCCGCGAGGTCGAATTCGAGCCGGACTACATCGGCAAGGTCATTCCGGACGAGTTCGTCGTCGGCTACGGTCTCGACTACGACGAGGCGTACCGCGCGCTGCCGTATGTCGGCGTTCTGCGCCGCAGCGTTTACGAAAAATAATATGCAGACGGACAAAAATTCGCCGAGGCTCAATAATTACGCCGTATTCCGGTCAAACTATCGGTATGATACTTTGGAGGCAACATGAAAAAGAATAGATTCTCCTCATTCTTGTTTTGGATACTTCTTATGGGAGTTATCATAATCTCCGCCTCGTTCATGCTCCGCGACACGAGCTCCGAACGGCTCAAGTACAGTCAGGTCGTCGACCTCTTCAAGGGCGAGCAGGTCAAGAGCTTCGTTCTCGACGAGAGCAATCAGCTCAAGATGGAGCTTCAGGACGGGAGCACCGTCAGCTACAAGCTCCGCTCCTTCGAGCAGTTCTACCTTGACCTGAGCGATACGGTCAAGGAGCAGAAGGAGAGCGGCATTATCACAGACTACGATATGCCCGCCCCCGTTGATATACCGTGGTGGGTCAGCCTGCTGCCCTATCTGATAATGATAGGTCTGTTCATAGCGCTGTGGATATTTATGATGAATCAGGCGAACGGCAGGGGCGGAAAGATAGGCTCCTTCGGCAAGTCGCACGCCAAGACCTACGATGCGGATAAAAAGCGCGTCACCTTCGCCGACGTTGCGGGCGCAGACGAGGAAAAGGAGGAGCTGGTCGAGATAGTTCAGTTCCTCAAGGATCCCGCTCATTTCAGCCGCCTCGGCGCAAAGATACCGCACGGTGTACTGCTCGTCGGCCCTCCCGGCACAGGTAAGACCCTGCTCGCAAAGGCGGTGGCGGGAGAGGCGGGCGTTCCCTTCTTCTCCATCTCCGGCTCGGACTTCGTTGAGATGTACGTCGGCGTCGGCGCGTCCCGTGTCCGTGACCTGTTCGCAAATGCCAAAAAGCATCCCGCAGCGATCATATTCATCGACGAGATCGATGCGGTCGGACGTCACCGCGGCGCGGGTCTCGGCGGCGGTCACGACGAGCGCGAGCAGACGCTTAACCAGCTGCTCGTAGAGATGGACGGCTTCGACGGCTCGGACGGCGTTATCGTTATCGCCGCCACCAACCGTCCCGACATCCTCGACCCCGCTCTGCTCCGTCCCGGACGCTTCGACCGTCAGGTCACCGTCAACTATCCCGACATCAAGGGCAGAGAGGCTATTCTGCGCGTCCATTCCAAGGGCAAGCCCTTTGAGGGCGATGTGGATCTCTCGGTCATTGCACGCAGCACCACCGGCTTTACCGGCGCGGACCTCGCAAATCTGCTAAATGAGGCGGCACTCCTCGCGGCTCGCCGCGGAAAGTCACTCATCGGGATGAACGATATCGAGGACGCTATGATAAAGGTCGTGGTCGGAACTCCGAAGAAGAGCTCGGTCATCAGCGAAAAGGAGCGCAAGCTCACCGCATATCACGAGGCGGGTCACGCGATAGTCGGACACATTCTTGAGCCCGATATCCCCGTTCATCAGATATCCATCATTCCGGGCAATAAGGGCACCGGCGGCTATACAATGTCTATCCCGACAGAGGACCGCTCCTACATGACCGTCTCGCAGATGAAGGCATCTATCGCCGGTCTGCTCGGCGGACGTATGGCGGAAAAGCTCATCCTCGACGATGTATCCACCGGAGCCTCAAACGACATTCAGCGCGCAACGAATATCGCCCGCAATATGGTCACAAAATACGGCATGAGCGCCGAGCTCGGACCTATCGTTTTCGGCAGCGAGCACTCGGACGACGAGGTGTTCCTCGGCAGAGATTTCTCCTCCGGGCGCAACTATTCCGAGCAGACGGCGGCTAAGATCGACTCCGAGATCTACCGCATAATCGAGGCTGAGTACAATCGCGCAGAGCGCATCCTGACCGAAAAGATGGATAAGCTCCACTTCATTGCCGAGTTCCTTATCAAGAACGAGATAATGGACGAGGGTCAGTTCAAGGCGGCTATGGAAACCGACTCTACCATGGAGCAGCTCGAGGAGATGAAGAGCGAGCAGCGCCGCCGCAGCGAGCGCGAAAACGCCGAACAGGCTAAGCGCGACGAGGAAGAGCGCCGCCGCCGCGAGCAGGAGCAGAAGGTGCGCGAGCGCGAGGAGGACGCTCGTATCAAGGCTATGCGTGAGGCGGGCTTTTATGTGTTCCCCGCCCGTCCTTTCCCTGACGAGAGCAGCGACGATCGGGATGACCCGGGCAACGACACAGGCACGGACGCTTCGGACAGCCGGGACAAGACCGACTTGAATGATACGACCGACACGAATGATGCAGCCGGCTCCGATGCAAGCTCCGATAATACCGATAACGCAGACTCGGACAGCAGCAAGCCCGATGCACACGATAGCTCTAACGGCTCGGATAGCTCGGATGCTTCGGATTCCGAAAACAGCTCGAACGACTCCGATGATTCGGATAATGACCGGGCATAACCTCGGAATATCCCGCCGCTCACACGTAATTGCTCTGCTTTAATAATACGTCGGCTCTGCATGACGTTAAAACGGACACGGCTCTTCGGCTGTGTCCGTTTTGTATTTTACTCGGGCATTCTGCGTACTGCACCTTTATGGGTACATATTATTCGAGCTGTCACTGCAAAACAGAACAAAGGGCAAAGACAATACCCTCGACGAGAGTTCTCTTACGATTCTCGTCGGGGGTATTGTTCAAATAATATCCGGTTCATAATAACTGCGGTACTGCAGTCATCCGTCCCTTGCCAATCTGCGAATATTGCCGATAATAAGCATCAGATCATCATCGCTCAGCTTCTTCAGCTCCTTGATCGCCGTCTGCAGCAATGCAGGATTGTCAATTGATGTATCAAAAAACTGACTCGGCGTTATACCGAAATAATTGCATATCTCCAAAAATTCTATCAGCGGCGGGAGCGACTTGCCCGATGAAATGTTATAAACATAACTCCTGCTATGACCGAGGTCATAGCCCATCTGATATTCCGAGACGCCCTTTTGCAAACGAAGCTGCGTGATTCTATTCCTTATAAAGTTTGCATCAATCATTCGGCTCACCTCCCGAGTGCTTGCTATATTGTAAAACAAAATCGGGAGTCATTATTCTTATATTATACGCTATTATTTTCAAAATATTCGTATTATATACGCATATAACCATTGAAATATGTTATAATGAGGATATAAAATGAAATATGGCTTATATATGCCTAATAAAACAAATATTTTTGAATAAGAACAACATAATAATCTTCCGACAATCTACAATTGCCGATATCAGACACAAAAAGATATGCTTTAGTCACTTTGAAAAAAGTCATTTTTACATAGCCCCTTGACTTTTGTTTTTACCTGCGTTACATTAAAAGCAGAAAAAACACGATATACATTAAAGAACATCATAGATCTTGTGCCTTCGACTGCTAACAAGCTAAACAATCTCGGTTATCACAACAGAAAAGGAAAAAATCAGTACACAAGCCGCTTTAGGAGAATAGACATGAAACCAATTGACATAAACGACCTCGAGTCGAGTAAAAAATGCAAACGTTCTTTCGCTATCGGAAAACTAATTATTACATCGATAATAGGAATCGGGATATTATTTGCAGCAGTCACTGTGTTTTCAGAGTTTCTCTCAAACAACACAAAGGAACCAAGTTCCTCTGAAATAACCAAAGAGATTCAAGAATCCGAAAACGAGTATCGTGCATCGTGCAAAGTTGTTAATTATAAGGACTTATGCCGATATCCCGATGAATATCTCGGTACACGTATTTGCTTAACCATCCAAATTACACAGATTTTCAATCAAGGAGCGTCGAGTCCAAGAAGATGGATCGGACGCACGGATAATGACGGATATGGTCTCTATTTCGGCGACGAATACTATTTTATCGATAAACGCGCATCCGGGTCGGTGAAATTATTGGCTGATGATGTCATTACGGTGTACGGCAATTTTGTCGGTCTTGAAAAACTTACCCGAGCTTTGACCGATATGGAAGAAGAGTTCCCTAAAATTGAAGTGCGATACGCGGACCTTCTTGCCGAAGATAGCGCTTTTAACGCAGATAGCGAAGAAGAATAACTCGTTGAGAAGGTAAAACCAAATATTATTTATGGTCGAGTAAATGCTTATGAAACAGGAGAAAACAATGATGAATAATAACAGTCCTATTGATCAAGACAACCAACAAATAACAGATAACGAACCTTGGAGGAGGTTACTTGCGGGTGTACTCTTTATTTGTGGCATCGGACTCCTCATATCAAGAGGCAGCAGTCAAAGGCAGAAAAGTCCTTCGGAAACAACAGACAACACAGAGATAAGTGAAGTACAAGAATTTGATGAAACGACTGTCCTCGAAGAAAAGAACGACTCGAGGTATACAATTGGTGACACCGCACATCTTCTCGGGCTTGATGTCAGCATCGAACACGTAAAACGGTCAAAAGGGAATGGGCTTTTAGCTGCTGCGGAGGGCAATGAGTATGTCGGATTCTATATAATCATCGATAACACTTCATCCACTGACCAATACATTAGCTCGCTGCTATTGTTCGACGCATATACAGATGGTGTTAAAAGCAACTACTCAACATTGGGGCTCTCGGCGTTCTCCAATCCAGCTGAGACTTTGGACGGTCGTTTGGCGCCGGGTAAGAGGATGATGGGATATTATGTTATCGAGGTATCCGAGGCTTGGTCTGAAATTGAGATTCAATTTTTATCTGCATGGCTGCCTACATCACAGTTGTCTGCGGCTTTTATTATAAACAACGATGATAGCACATTTGGCATAGATCCCGAAGAATAACTATTTGTTTGGAGGATAAAGCATGTTAAGAATTATAGTGGCTGAGATTATACTGTTTCTAATCTCTCCGACTGACGCAGTACTCGGATTCCCGATTCTACTCTGTTTATATGTGCTTACGCCGTCCAAGAACAAAAAGAAGAAGCGCAAGCAGGAGTATGACGAATACGATTATTGGCAGGACAATCAAGGCTTTTAAGGCAGGGCACTAAAACAGACAGCAGAAACCATATCGTCTAAGGCGGTCTTTCCCTGTTGAGAAATAATGCAAAAATTTGATAGTTGTATTTTTACGAAAAACAAGACGGTCTCCGCGATATTTCGCCGCGCACACCACCGCCTACACATAGCCTCCGCGCGAAAAAAAGTTGACTTTACATTGCAAAAAGACTATAATAGTAGTTGTATGTACACATCGCACAGGCGAAATAATCAAACCGAAAGAGGAACGTCATGGACAATATCGAGCTCGGCAGACGCTACGACGGGATAATAGAGCGCTGCGTCGCCATCTTTGAAGCAAAAACAAAGGATTACGGTCCGACATGGCTGTTCTTTCGCGACGAGTCGTTTGTCGATCAGCTGTGGATAAAGGCGCGCCGCATCCGCACCCTCGAGGAGAACGGGGACGACAGCCTCGTCGGCGAGGGCAGAGCCGACGAATATCTCGGCATCGTCAACTACGGCATAATAATGCTCATGCGCATGCAGAATCCCGAGCTCTTCCCGTCGCCCGGCGAGGTCGTCGCCGATACCGAAGCGTACTATAAGCTGCATCTCTCTGACATGAAGCGGGCATATCTCGATGCCTTCGCCGGCGTCAAGGCGCTGATGGAGCGTAAAAACCACGACTACGGTGCGGCTTGGACCGAGATGCATCTGCACTCCATCACCGATCAGATTATCGTTAAGCTATTCAGAATGAAAAATATCATCTCCACCGGAGGTAAGCTCCTCGCCTCCGAGGGGCTCGACGCGCAGATCTCGGATATTATCAACTACTCGATTTTTGCCCTGCTGAAAATGTCGATGTAAATACAGTCGCTGCTTATTGCCCCGAAACGGCTATGCCGACAAACACAGAATAGCAGCGCGTTATTGCCGCACTGCCAAAATCACCGATACGAGCCGCTGTGAATTGCCGCCGCAGTTCGCCGATCAGCGCCGGACAGGCGATACTACCACCCGATAATATCGGCATAAAATTAAAAAACAGCTCTCCGCATGCCTTCGGAAAAACTCGGGCACATGGGGAGCTTTTTTGCGTATTTTCGTCGCTCATCCGTGCTCATCCGTGCTCATCCGTTCTCATCCTCGCTCATCCGTGCTAATCTGCGCTCATCCGCGCTCATCCGCGCTTTTCCGCGCTCATCTATGCTCCTTCGCGACGCTTATATGTGCTCATCCGTGACGCCTGCAGCGCCGGAACGCTCTCAATCTGTATCGTCTGCTGCATTCCGCCGCAAGCCTTAATTCACCGCCGGGTAGAATGCGGTTTGGCATGATGAGACTTAAATGCACCTCCGCAGCTGCCGAAGCAGCTGCGAACCGCCGCTCCGTCTTAAACCTCTGTCCACAGATACGCTTTCCGCCGCATAAGCGATCTCACAACGCATATAAGCTCGCCGCGCAAGCATTTCCGCTGCGTATACAAGCTCTCAACGCAAGCAAGCTAACTGCGTAACCGTTCTCTCCGCTCACCGTAGATGTCAACACAGACGGTCATCATATATTATATTATACCGGCCTTCAAAAGAAGACTAAAGTCTGTACGTTTTTCGGACTCTTGCACTTAAATGTATTGCTTTTACATATTCAATTATGGATTTATGCATATAACTATGTATTCAATCTTATAATCATGTTCTCTCGCGCCTCTAATATGTCGAATTATGCATGCTATGCTGCTGCGCACTTCTCCGGCATTTTCAGACACAGATCCATAAAGCTTACGTGCCGAAACACATATTTTCTGTCGAATATTTTTTTGCATAGAAGAATATTTATTCTTATTTCGACATTTTTCCTCATGGCAGGTCACACATTAGTACTTTTAATAAACTATTTCTCTCACAAATTAGTATGTTTTCGCCGACAAACGCCGTAATTTTTATGCACCCGCGGGGCTTGTGTTCATATTGTTTGTCGAATCGAAGGGAACGAATTTGGTTTACTTTTCCGCTGTACGGTGTTATCATATTATCAACCATTCGGACAGGATCAGCTCCGAAACCACCGTTTTTTCAGCCACCGCAGCGCCGGATACCCCCGATCCGGGCACCGATATTCAAAGCTCCGCCGCAAATAGGCCCGGCGGAAAGCGCTTTGCCGACACCGGCACGTCCAAGCGGTAATGCGCAGCGCCGCGGCACCCGAAGCAACCGAAAGGGAGGCAAAAATGAACATGACCGTTTCCGTAAAAGAACGAATACCGAAACAAAGGACCGAAAGGCGCGCCTACGTCACCGAGCGCGCGAGGGAGAGCGATTCGCTGCTCGTCCGCACCGACCGCCCCGGTCTCTCGATGCAGTATAAGCTGATCGCCACCACCGACGCCTCGCTTTCCGACGCCGAAAAACACCTGCGCACCGTCTATTCCGTGCTTATCATCAAGACCGAGCAGGATCTCTTCGGTATTACCGACGAGACGGTTTTTATCTACGACGTCGCCCGTAACCGCGACGCGGCAGACCGCCTGCTTGCCCTCCTCGCCGGCGGCTGCGTCTCGCCCGCTAACGCAAAGGATGTTATCGACGACCTGCTTTGCGAGTGAGCGAGCGGGAAATGCTATATCTGAGTCCAAGTCACAAAGCTCACAAGTCACCAAGCTCACAAGTCACCAAGCTCACAATAATTTTTGAGTACGATGAGCAATATTTGAGAGAGATAGACAACGGAGATTTTTCTGATCAGCGCGTTTGGCTGTTCATACCGCAGATATTGTTTTTTGATGCTCCGCTGCGTACTGCGGCATCAGCTCGCGCATTCCGCAGCAGACAAAACTAAATATCTTCTGTGACAATAGATAATAATACAAGGCACAGCAAAAAACACGTGTTTTGCATTGATTGCAAACGCCGATGTCCACACTGCAAGGCAGCTTAAATTGAGTATGTTACTCAAACTGCGGCATAGGTCAACCATGTGTGAAAAAGCTGAGCTTTATACGTGCATTCTCCAAATAAGAAACGCGAGGCATAATGCTTGCCGAGCGTTTCGGACGATAGCTCGTCAAGTCGCTATCGGCTGAGCAGTCATAGGGGGAGATACATAAGAGGGGGAACCGGCGCGGCCATATGCTCGCGTATGCGAGCATCCTTAGCGCCGCCCCCTCTTATGCGCGCTTTTCTTTCCGCCACTTTCTTTTTCGCGTAAAAAGAAAGTGGTAAAAAACGAACAACTATAATATCTATCCATATACCTTGATCGCGGTGGCGAGATTTGACCTTCTTAATACAAGCTACTGTTTTTGTTTGCCTAAAAAATCAAGTCTGCTATCAAGTTTCGATTTCGTGACAAATTTTCTGTCACATCAATTTTTATAGTTATTGCAAATTCCGATGTGACAGAAAACTCGTCACGAGCTGAGATTGATAGCGAATTTTTAGTTTCCAACAGCCCCTCCGTCGATTGAGCCGCTATGCGGCTCAATGAGTACCTACTCCCTTACACAGGGGAGGCTTTCACGTGCGAACTTTTCGGTATATATTATCAGCTTACACCGATCTCAATAAAAAACGAGGCTGTATTCAGCAGCCTCGAATTTTTATATTCATTGTTTTTCCCGACATTCCGGCAGATTCGGTAATCAGGCCTCTTTCAGCACCGGCAGGTACGCCTTAAAGTAGCTGATTCCCGACCACACGGTCATGAACGTCATTGCCGCGATAAGAATATACGACAGCGCAAGGTGCGTATACTGCGAGATAAACGAAACAGGCTCGACGAGCATCACAATGACCGCCGCCATCTGAGTTACCGTCTTGCATTTGCCGAGCCACGCGGCGGCGATAACGATCCCATCCTTGCTCGCAGCCATCATGCGCAGCAGCGTGACCGACATTTCGCGCAGAACGATAACAAAGAGCGCAATTCCGAGAACGGTGCAGAAGGTCTTGTCCTCCGAATAGCGGAGCATTACCGAGATTAGTACGCCGATTATCAGCATCTTGTCGGCAAGCGGGTCAAGAAATTTACCCAGCGTGGTGACAAGGTTGTATTTCCTTGCTATCATACCGTCGAGCATATCGGTGATCGAGGTCATTGCAAATATTGCTACCGCGACGATACGCCAAATAACGTCGCCCGGGAAAACGGGCGCGATTATTGCCGCCATGCAGAACGGTATGAGCAGCAGGCGGAGAACAGTCAGTTTTGTAGGTAAATTGAGTTTCATTCGGACACGACCTTTCCGTATAGATCATAATCGAGCACGTCGGTTATCTTGACAGTGACAAACTCGCCGTCGTTTATCCGATGCTCGGCGGTGAAGAAAATCTTGCCGTCGATCTCGGGCGCATCGGCGTAGCTTCTGCCGTAATGCGTCTCTGAAACCGGATCAAAGCCCTCGCAGAGGACGGTCAGACGCTTGCCGAGCTTCTTGCGGTTAAGCTCGTCGGTAATACCGAGCTGCGTGTTCATTATAATGTCGTACCGATCCTGCTTTGTCTGCTCGTCGATCTGATCGGGAAAGCTGTACGCGGGAGTGTCCTCCTCGCGGGAGTACGGGAACGCGCCGAAGCGGTCGAACCGCGCTTCCTTAACGTACGTGCACAGCTCCTCGAATTCCGCCTCCGTCTCGCCTGGGAAGCCGACGATGGCGGTGGTGCGGATGACTATGCCGGGTATCTCACGGCGCAGACGCGATACCGCGTCGCGGACAACGGCGCTGCCGCCGTGGCGATTCATACGACGGAGAACGTCCTCGGAGATGTGCTGTATCGGAATATCGACGTACTTACAGATACGGTCGTTGTCGCGTATCTCCGCTATCAGCTCGTCGGTTATCTTGTCCGGATAGAGATAGAGCAGCCGTATCCACGGGATGGAGGTCTGCTCGGTCAGCTCACGCAGCAGACGCGCGAGGCTGTATTCGCCGTACAGATCCTCACCGTAACGCGAGGTGTCCTGCGCAACGAGAATAAGCTCCTTGGTGCCGAGCGACTCGAGATCCTTTGCCTCCGCGATAATGTCCTCAATCGGACGGGAGCGGAAGCGCCCGCGCAGGGTTGGTATGATGCAGTAGGTGCAGCGGTTGTCGCAGCCCTCGGCTATCTTGAGGTAGGAGTAAAAATCCGGCGTGGTGATAACACGGTCGCCGCCGAGTGCGAGCGACTCGAGCGGGCGAACGGAGATATACCTGCCGTCTCCGTCCTCCTCGATACCGTTCTCACCGCAGGTGTGACCGCCGCAGCTGTCACATCCGGAGGAGCATGCGGAGCAGCTGCCGGAGCAGCTGTGTATATTTGCGGGAGAGGCAGCGTCGCTTCCGGTCTCACGGGCTGCATAGCGCGCATTCTCGGACTCGACCGATGCGTCGCCGTCAACTATGTCGTCGTGACCTGCGCCGATCCTGTCTCTCGTGCGCTCGTCGACCGCCTTGACGGCGGCAACAATGTCGTGTATGCTGCCCGTGCCGAGCACGGCGTCTATCTCCGGCATCTCACTCAGCAGCTGATCGCCGTAACGCTGTGCCAGACAGCCGGTGACGATGATACCGCGCAGCCGCTTCTGCTTCAGCCACGCAACGTCGAGGATGTTGTCTATTGCTTCTTTTTTTGCGCTCTCGATAAATGCACACGTGTTGACTATGATGATGTCCGCCTTGATGTCCTCGGGCGTTATCTCATAACCGGCAGCGACAAGCTCGCTGAGCATGACCTCGGTGTCGATCTGATTCTTCGGACATCCGAGCGATATAAATCCAACTCTTGTTTTTCTCATAATTCTGATTCCTAACGGGGGTAGAGGATACGCGGCCTTTTGAAAAAGGCCTGGCGAAAACTTTGATAAAGGGAGTCTTTCTCGGGCAGAGCAGCGGAATGATTGCGGAATATAGGTTTCACCTGTTGCGCACGGACTGAGGCTGCAAGCAGATTAAAGTTTTCGTCCACCTTTTTTAAATGGGTGGCGCATAAACGCGGAGCCTTTATGCATGAGTTTGGAGCTTACGCTCCAAACATCACGGGGTCGGCGTTTCTTTTGGAGCTTTGGAACAACGCTCCGTGTTGTTCGCTGCGCACTGTATGGTCAAAGAAAAGCGGCTAAGGCTCTGATTCACCTAAATTCGTAGTGATAACGCATAACGATACACTAAAAAATCAGGTTGATAATGCTATCAAAGCAGCGGACGTGTTTGCCTCCCCTGTGCAAGGGGAGGGGGACCGCCGCAGGCGGTGGAAGGGATGTTGGAAAATGAAAAGTCTGCTATCAAATCCCGAGTTCGTGACAATTTTTCTGTCACATCATACTTGATGTTTTTGCTGCTCTCAATGTGACAGAAAAATTGTCACGAACCAAGCTTGATTAAGGATTCTATAGTTCCCAACAGCCCCTCCGCTTCGCTACGCTCAGCACTTCTCGCTGCGGCTCGGTCACTCGCGGCTCTGACAGCCCACCGGGCTGTCATTCACTACCGCTCGCTCGGCTGCGGCTTCGCCTTGCCTACCCCCTGCACGGGGGAGGCAAACACGTACGAATTCTAAACTTGTATTATCAGCTTGATTTTAAATATAATGCAGATTGAATAACTAAGGAGCTATCGAGCATGGACAAGATATATGACGTTTTCACGGTCGGTGCTGGCCCCGCAGGGCTCACCGCTGCACTCTACTGCCGCAGGGCTGAAAAGAGCGTTATAATTGCGGAGAAGGAAGTAGCGGGCGGTCAGGTCACGCACTCCCCTAAGATAGAAAACTATCCCGGCAGCGCGCAAATGAGCGGGCTCGACTTTGCGGAGCGCCTTGTCGCGCAGGTAAAGGAGCACGGTGCGGAGCTTGTCGAGGACGAGGTCACTGCACTGCACCGCGGCGATGACGGTCTCTGGACCGTTTCGCTCGCGGGAGGCGATAAGGTACGCGCGCGCAGCGTTATTATCGCGGCAGGCGTTCATCACAGAACGCTCGGACTCGCCGGCGAGGATGAGCTTGAGGGTGCCGGCGTTTCCTATTGCGCGGTCTGCGACGGCGCATTCTATCGCGGCATGACTGTCGCAGTTATCGGCGGCGGAAACTCCGCGCTTCAGGAGGCTGTTATGCTCTCCGAAATATGCAAAAAGGTATACGTTATTCAGAACCTCGACACCCTCACCGGCGAGAGCGCTCTCTGCGGGATACTCGCCGCCGCGCCGAATGTCGAGATAATCACCGGAACCGTCGTCAGCGAGCTGATAGAGGACGGCGGCGAGCTTCGCGCGATTCGTCTCGCACCCGGTACCGAGAAGCCGACCTATACGGGCTGCGCAGCGGTCGACGGGGATGTTCTCCCGCTCGACGGTATCTTTGTCGCGGTCGGGCTCAAGCCCGAAAACGACTGCTTTGCGGACATCGCGTCGCTCGATGAGCGCGGTTATATCTCGGCTGACGAGAGCGTTGCCGTCCCGCAGCTCCCGGCGCATATCCGCCAGGATCACCCGGGGCATCCTGCGTGTGTTGTAGCGCCGCCGCAGCAGCGCCAGCTGATAGTCCCCCCGGCGGGCGTAATACGCCGTTTCCACCGTGGGGGTGGCCGAACCCAGTAAGAGCCGGGCGTTTTCCCGGAAGCAGCGGTATTTGGCGATATCCCTTGCGTGATAGCAGGGGGGATTTTCGGATTCGTAGGAGCTCTCCTGCTCCTCGTCCAGGATGATCAGCCCCAGATTTTCCAGCGGGGCGAACACCGCCGACCGGGTACCCAGCACGATGTGTGCCTCTCCCCGGCGGATGCGCTTCCACTGGTCGTACCGCTCCGTCAGCCGCAGGCCGCTGTGCAGCAGGGCCACCTGGTCCCCGAAGTAGGCGGAAAACCGCGCCATCATCTGGGGCGTCAGGGCGATTTCCGGCACCAGGATCATCACGGACCGGCCCTGGGCCAGCAGAGTCTGGGCCAGGCGGATATACACCAGGGTCTTGCCGCTGCCGGTGACCCCCTGCAAAAGGGTGACGCCGGGGCGGCCATCGCGGCACTGGACCAGGATCTCGTCATAGGCCCGCTGCTGCTCGTCGTTGAGGGTGATCTCCTCCGCCGCCGCGTCATAGTCCCGGCGGGAGATGCGGTACTCCTCCTGGCTGCGCAGGGACACCAGCCCCGCCCGCTCCAGGCTCCTGATGCCCTGCCGGGACACGCCGGTGTAGTAGCACAGCTCCTGCACCACGGCGTCACCGTATTTGGCCAGGAAGGCCACGGCGTCATACTGCCGGGCGGCGGATTTTTTCTTCCGCTCCATCCGCTCCAGGGCCTCCTCCGGCTCCAGGGCCAGGCAGGCAATCTGCACCACCCGGTCCTGGACCTTCCGGGAGCCCTGGGGCTCCATCTGCAGCAGTCCCCGCTTTTTCAGGGCCGACAGCACCCGCCCTCCGGTTTCCCCCAGGGCGGCGCACAGGTCGTCCCGCTCCATGGGGCCGTCCTGCAGCAGGCGGCAGGCCGCCGTCTCCCGCTCCGACAGGTCCTCCGGCAGGGGCTCCCCGGTCAGGGACCACATCTCCCGATAGCTATACCACACAGCGGCGGGCAGGATGGTGCGGATGGCGTCGTAAAACGTGCAGAAATACCGCTCCCGCATCCACAGGGCCAGGCGGATCTCCCGGTCCGTGATGACGGGCTCCCGGTCCACCACGGACCGGATGGGCTTGATGGGTTTGTCCGGCACCCCCTGCCCCAGGGCCAGCACGACCCCCTCGCTGACGCGGTTGCCCCGCCCGAAGGGCGCCAGCACCCGCATGCCCACGGCGATGTCCGTCCCCTGGGGGATCAGATAGTCGTAAGGCTTGTCAATGGCATAGGTTGCCGCCGCCACAGCCACCTTGGCGATCTGCGGCATGGCGATTCCCCCTTCTGTCCCGTCACGCCTCGTCGGAAATGGCGGTGTCGATGGACTTGGCATCGAAGCGGCCCTCGGCCACCTCGTTGATGGCCAGGGTCACGGGCTTCTCGTCCAGGGGCTCGTCGCGGCGCTGGGCCTCGATGGCGATCTGGCGGGCCCGGCGGGCCACCACGTTCACCATCATATAGCGGTTGGGAATGTACTGGGTCAGCTTGTTCATAGCGGGATAGAGCATCATAATAGCATTACCGTCCTTTATCAGAAAAAATTTTTAGTCCTTTACCAAATGCATCCGCTCGGCGGGCTTGAAGTGCTCCACGCGGAAGATATCATTGAGCTCAGCGGCGGCGCGCTCCACGTCGTCGTTGATGATGAAATAGTCGTAATCCACGGCCAGGGCCATCTCGTCCCGGGCCCGGGTCAGCCGCTGGCGAATCTTGTCGGCGGAGTCGGTGCCCCGGTTCACCAGCCGGCGCTCCAGCTCCGACCAGGAGGGCGGAGCCAGGAAGATGCGCACGGCGTCGGGCCGCTTGGCATAAATCTGCTGGGCCCCCTGCACGTCGATCTCCAGCATCACGTCCCGGCCCTGATCCAGGGCCTCGTCCACGGGGATGCGGGGGGTACCGTAAAAATTCCCGGCATAGCCCGCGTGCTCCAGCAGCTGATCCCGGTCCACCATCTTCAAAAACGCGTCGTCGTCGATAAAGTGATAGTGTACGCCGTCAATCTCACCCTGGCGGGGTCCGCGGGTGGTGGCGGACACAGACAGAAACATGTCCGGATGCTCCCTCATGGCGCTTTTGAGCACCGTGCCCTTTCCAGACCCGGACGGGCCGGAAAGGATGAATATTTTGCCTTGCTTTTCCAAAATCAGATCTCCTCCTGCATGAAATCCTCCGCCGACAGGCCCAGGCGGGGGCCCAGCTTCTCCGCCGGCAGGGCGGAAAGTACCACATGGTCGCTGTCCATCACCAGCACCGCCGCCGTTTTGCGGCCGTAGGTGGCATCAATGAGCATGCCCCGGTCCCGGGACTCCTGGATCAGCCGCTTGATGGGGGCGGAATCCGGGCTCACCACGGCGATGAGCCGTCCCACAGACACCAGATTGCCGAAGCCGATATTCACCAGCTGCACAGCAGTCCCTCCCTTACTCGATGTTCTGCACCTGCTCGCGGATCTTCTCCACCTCGGCCTTCATGGCCACCACGTCCTGGGTCACGGCCAGGTCGTTGCACTTGGAGCCGATGGTGTTGCACTCGCGGTTGAACTCCTGCATCAGGAAGTCCATGTCTTTGCCGGTGGGCCGCTGGGCCTGCAGCATGGTCCGCAGCTGGGCCACATGGCTGCGCAGGCGGACGGTCTCCTCGTCCACGGCCACCTTGTCGGCGAAGATAGCGGCCTCGGTGAGGATGCGCCCCTCGTCCATGGTGGTGGAGGCCAGCACCTCCCGCATTTTCTTCTCCAGCCGCTCCCGATAGGCGGACACGGTCTGGGGCGACTGCCGCTCCACCCGCCCCACGGCGGTCTCGATGGTCACCAGGCGGCCCGCGATGTCCTCCGCCAGGCGGCAGCCCTCCACGGCCCGCATATCGTTATAGGCGGCCAGGGCCTGGTCCAGCACCTGGCAGATATCGGCGGCCACGGTTTCCAGGTCCTCCTCGGCCTTGGACACCGTCAGCACATCCGGCAGCTTGGCCAGGGCCATGGGCGTGATCTCCCCCTCCAGGGAGAACATATCCCTCAGCTGGGTCAGGGCCTGGTAATAGCCCCGGGCCAGGGGCTGGTTCACCGTCACCACGGACACGTCCGCGGCGCTGGCGTCGATGGTGACGAACACGTCCACCTTGCCCCGGGACACGGCGGCCCGGACACGGGCCTTCACGGCGTCCTCGGCAAATACGTAGGCACGGGGCATTTTCACCGTGCAGTCCAGAAAGCGGTTGTTGACAGAGCGCACCTCCACGGTGATGTCCCGCTGGTGCAGGGTCTCTCTGGCCCGGCCGTAGCCGGTCATGCTTTTGACCAATGTAAACTCCTCCTATCTATCGTCCATCAGCAGCAGAAATAGTATCCGCCGCCGCCAAACAGGCAGTTCATGCAGGCGCAGGCGGCGCAGAGGCTGGTGCAGTTGTCCCCGGCGCAGCTGCCGGTGGACACATGCCCGTACCCGTTGGGGCGGTACGCCGCGCCGTTTCCGTTGAGCATATCCAGGGCCCGCTGATATTCCGCGTTGCCCGGGTCCATCTGCACCGCCGTCTCGTAATAGCGCCGGGCCTCGTCCATCCAGCCCCGCTTATAGCACACGGCCCCCTTCAGGAAGTTCCACTCCCCGTTGTGATCCGTCTGGGCGTTGAGCAGCTCCTCCGCCAGGTTCAGGTTTCCCTGGGAGATAGCCAGCCGGATCCGCTGCCACGCAGCGCCGTAGGCGCCGCTGTAGCCGGTGTTGTAGCCGGTATTGTACCCCGCGCCGTAGCCGGGATTGTAACCGGAGCCGCAGCCGCTCTGGCCGCCGGACTGGGCGGCCTTGCGCTGATTGCGGATGGTCTCATAGGCCTCGTTGATCTCCTTCATCCGCTCCTGGGCCAGGTCCTCTAAGGGATTGTCGTGGTAGTTGTCGGGGTGGTATTTCCGGGCCAGGTTCCGGTAGGCTTTCTTCACTTCTTCGTCTGTGGCGGTGCTGGGGATGCCCAGCACCTGATAGGGATCGCGCATATCAGGCGCCTGCCTTTCGTTGTTTTCTTCTGCGTCCTTTGCGGAAAGTGCCGTTCAGCACCGCCGCGCCCACCGCGTACAGGCCCTCGTATACAACACTCTCGATAATGGCCCGCCAGGGGCCGAAATCCGCCAGCTCAAAGGCGGCGGCCATGGCCCGGACGGAGCTGTCCAGGGTGGCGGCCAGGGCCGCCCGGTCCTCCGCCGTCAGCGTGCCGCACTCGGCGTGAAATCGGTACACCAGTGGGTTATAGCTGCCGGACTTCACGTCTTTTTTCAGGTCGTCCGCCGCGTCCACCAGATAGATCCAGCGACCCAGGTGGTACAGCAGCTGCTCCAGCACCCGGCGGCGCACCGGGTCCGGCTCCTCCTCCGCCGCACCGGCCAGCAGCGCCGCGAAGGCGTCCGCCGCCCGGTCCATGGAGGGGCATTGCTCCGCCTCCAGCCGTGCCAGCTCCTCCAGGTGCGCCTGGGTGCACACATCGAAGCCGGGCCGCCTGGCCCGCGCCTTGCGATAGGCCCGCCGCAGCAGGAGCAGGGCCGCGCGGTACGGCAGCCCCCGGAAAAAGCCGTGGTCCGCCACGCCGTCCTTTAGCTGCCACCAGGTGAGGATCACGCTCAGGTCCGCCGCCGCGTCAAAGGCGGGCTGAGGCTCCAGGGCGTCGCAGCCCCGGATGGGGTGAGCCGGGCACCGGCAGTGGGCCGTGAGGTATTCCGGCTCCCTGGATAACAGCATAGCCAGAAAAGCTAAATCATAATTTAAGATCATCCGGGCCGCCAGGCCGTATCTCCGGCCCAGGCTGCGGCATAGGCCGCAGTAAGCTGCCTGGAACCGCTGCTTGTCCTCCGCCGTCAGGTGGCCGTCCGACGGCCGCACATAACCGAACATCAGAACTCCCGGACGATGGTATAGGTCAGGGTGTCCCGCTTCCGGGCATAGCCGTCATACAGCTTGATGGGGATAAACGACACCGCCGCCGCCGCAATGGCCACGGCATAGCGCCAGCCCTCCGTCAGCCCCGCCGACAGGAAGTAGCCCAGCAGGAAAAACACCACCGGCAGCATATATACCAGCCAGGTCACCGCCAGGACGGCCCGGGTGGAGCTTTCCACCACCACCTTGTCTCCGGGGCGGACCCCCACGGGGTCCCGGGCCTCGGCATAGACGGAGGCCCCGGTCATGCCGCATCCGGCGCACTCCTCGCAGTCGTGTCCGCAGGCGGACTTGCGGGGCACGGAGATCTGCACATATCCGTCCCGAAGGATTTTTTCAACAGTTGCCACTTGTGTCATTTTGCTCAGTCCTTTCGCTTGGGGAAAATCTCTGTTACGGCAGACGCTCCACGTCCACCACGATCTGATACGAGCCCTTGACGCCCACGTTGGCGTAGTTGGCCACCTGCACCGTCACCGGCACCGTGTGGACCCCCGGCTCCGTGATACCGCTGAGGTCCACGGTAATGCGCAGGTCCTCTGCGGTGATCTGGGCCATCTCGCTCTCCAGGCCCCGCAGGAGGATGTTCAGGCTCTCGGTCACCGGCACGGCGGAAAAGCCCTCCGGCACGTTTTCGCAGTTGAAGGCCGTCACGGTGACATTGCGCTCCGTGACCCCCGTGACCACGATGGTCACGGTGACCGGGCCCACGTTCTCCGCCAGGGTGGTACCCTCCGGGGCGGTAACGCTGTAGGTCAGGCTCTGGGAGGGCTGGAGGTCCTGCAGGTACAGGGTGTCCAGCACGATGGCGTCGATGGTGTCCAGCACATCCTTCTCGCCCACCAGGGTCACCTTGTCCGGGGACACGGTATACTGCATCGTGTCCAGAGTGGACCCGGCGGCAGGGACGAAGTTGACCACCAGATCCACCTCCTTGGAGGTCTTTACCGGCAGGGTAGCCTGCACGGTCTTCACCTTGGATCGGACAGCGGGGTTGTCGATCTTGATGTCGTTATAGTCATACAGCTCCCACTCAAGGGCCTGGACCACGGTGCGGTCGGCGCCGGAGATGTCCAGCGTCACCTTGGCATAGGCGATGTTCAGCAGATCGTCCCGCTGGCCCCGCAGGTTCAGCTCCGCCGGATCCAGGGTCAGCTCCCCGGCGGTGAAGCCCTTGGCGGTGCTGCCCACGATGTCGCAGCGGATGGGCACGGTCTTGCTGTCCATCTCGCCCACGGTAACGGTGACGCTGTAGGCGCTGGCGTGATCCACGGAAATTTTGCTGCGCTGGATGTCGTCCTGGAAGTACACCTGGTACGACAGGGTCTGCTGCCCGGTCTCCTGAATGGTGCTGGTGTCCGCCACGATGCGGACCTTGCTCTTGTCCAGCTTGAACAGCTCGCTGCGGGGACCCTTGAGCACCAGGTCGATGGTGGTGTCATAGCCCGACAGCAGCATCAGGTTCTTTTCGGCCAGGCTGGTGTCCTCGCCGGAAAACTCCACGGGGACGTTGTTGACCTTCATGGTCACCTCCACGGAAAGCCCCCGGTCTACATAGACCCACAGGGCGATGGCCACCAGGATGGAGATGACGATGCGGATGACCTTGCGGCTCTTGTCGGGATTCTGGTTGGTGTTAGTCTTGGTTTCCATTCTGCTCCCCCTTTCTATGGGCGTGCAGCAGCTCCCGCAGGGACAGGCGGGGCTTGTCCGGCTCCTCCTCCGGCTGGGGCATCAGCTCGTTGCGCAGCAGCTGCCGGAGCGTCTCCGGCATCAGGTGCCGCTTCAGCATGCCGCCGATGGCCACGGAGATGGAGCCTGTCTCCTCCGACACGATGACCACCACCGCGTCGGAATTTTCGCTCATGCCAATGCCCGCCCGGTGGCGCATGCCCAGGTCCCGGCTGAGATTCACATTTTTGGACAGCGGCAGCATGCATCCGGCGCCCAGGATCCGGCCCTGCCGGATGATAACGGCGCCGTCGTGCATGGGGGCCTTCACGAAGAAGATGTTCTTCAGCAGCTCGCTGGACACCGCCGCATCCAGGGTGGTGCCGCTGCGGACGATCTCGTCCAGCAGCAGCTTCCGCTCGAACACGATCAGCACCCCCGTGCGGGTCTTGGCCATGTCGGTGCAGGCCGCCACGGTCTGGTCGATGGCCCGCTCCAGCTCGGTGGACTGCTGCTCCGGCTGGAAAATGCGCAGCAGGCGGATGTTCCGGCTGCCCACCTTCTCCAGCAGCTGGCGGATCTCCGGCTGGAACAGGATGATCAGGGCCAGAACGCCCCACTCCACCATGTGGCTGAGGATATAGTTCACGCCCCGCAGATTCAGGGCCGCCGGGGACGACAGCCACAGGGCCACCAGAAAGATCGCCACGCCCTTGAGGATATTCTCCGCCCGGGTGCTGCGCACCAGACACAGGATCTTATACACCAGATAGGCGATAATGGCCACGTCCAGCACGTCCATGGGCCGGATCAGCGACAGATACCGCCCGGCCCGCTCCAATACAGATACAATTGCTTCCATTTCAGGCGTCCCTTCCTTGCACATACCAATACGTATTTTACATTATATAAAATTTATTGGGAAAATGCAACAAAAACGTCTGTCAAAGCTCTACATTTTCACGAAGCACCCGGGACACGGCCCACACCAGGCGGTCCGCCTGGTCCGGCGTATTGAAAAACGACGTGCTCAGCCGCAGGGTTCCGGTTTCCAGCGTCCCCGCCGTGCGATGGGCCAGGGGCGCGCAGTGAAGCCCCGCCCGCAGGGCGATGCCCCGCCGGGCCAGGGCCTCCCCCACCGCCTCGCAGTCCCGGCCCTCCGTCACGAAGGACACCACGCCGGTCTGATGCCGAAGCTCCCGATCCCAGAATACCCGCACCCCCGGCAGACTCTCCAGGCCCCGGGCGGCCCGCAGGGCCACCTGCCGCTCCCGGGCGGCGATGGTCTCCACCCCCTGCCGCCGGACGAACCGGATGCCCTCCAGCAGTCCCGCGATACCCGGCATATTGTGGGTCCCGGGCTCCAGCCGGTCCGGCAGGTCCGGGGGCATATCCTGCAGGCGGGACATGCTGCCGGTGCCGCCGTAGAGCAGGGGCTTCCCCTCCGCCCCGCACAACAGCAGTCCCGTGCCCTGGGGGCCGTACAGGCCCTTGTGACCGGGCATGGCCACAAAGGCCGCCCCCCACCCGGCCAGGTCCACCGGCAGCACTCCCGCCGACTGGGAGGCGTCCACGATCAGGGGCGTATCCGTCTCCCGGCAGCATCGGGCGATGTCCTCCACCGGCAGCACCGCCCCAAACACGTTGGAAACGTGGGTGCAGATCACGGCCCGGGGCCGCTTCTGCCGGATGGCCCGGCAAAATTCCTCCGCCGCCAGGTCCGGCCGGAAGGGCGGCGTGTCGATCACCGTCACGGAAAGCCCCGGGATGGCGTGCAGGGGCCGGGTCACGGCGTTGTGCTCATATCCGGAGATCACCACCCGGTCCCCAGACCCCAGCAGCGACCGAATGGCAATGTTCAGGCCATGGGTGGCGCTTCCGGTGATGACGACGTTTTCCGGCTGGGGGACCCCCATCAGCTCCGCCGCCTCCTGGCGGCACAGATAGGCCGTCTCCCCGGCCAGGCGGGAGGCCGGATAGCTCCCCCGGCCCGGGGAACTCATGGTGTGTGCCGCCCGGGCCATGGCCCGGCCCACAGCGGCGGGTTTTTCCAGGGTGGTGGCCCCGGCGTCGAAATAGATCATTGCGCCGCCTCCCGATAGCCCTCCCGGGTATGATGATAGACGGCCAGGGGCTTGATCCCCGCCGCCTGCAAACAGGTCAGAGCCGCCTCCAGCGTCCCGGGCCGCAGCCGCACCCCATAGGCGCAGCCCCGTCAGTCCCACAGGGGCGCGCATCAGCGCGCTCCGGATGCCGCAGCCGCCAAGGGAGCGCACCATGTGCTGGGCCTGTGTGATGGAGCGGGCCAGCAAAAGTTCATGGTCCATGCATATACCTCCTCACAGGGCAGTCTATGCCCGCCGCGCCCCGCAGGTGCATAAAAGCGCCCCGGCAGAACCGGGGCGCTTACGCTTCAGTTTTTCGTCACCGTGCCGTCGATGTGGACGGTGCACACCTGCCAGGGCAGGTCCC
>OLOL01001025.1_pt1 | contig 26035 bp, 19 predicted proteins | sample 1673081 | NCBI WGS metagenome assembly OLOL01 (sample SAMEA3136753, study PRJEB25190) | human gut metagenome
CTATCGGAGATACCGTCTGCGCACCCGGCAAGAAATTCGCCTTTGAAGGTATTCCGACTTTCGCACCTGAGCATTTTGCCAAAGTCCGTCAGGTAGATACCATGAAGCGTAAGCAGTTCATCAAAGGTATCTCCCAGATTGCCCAGGAAGGTGCCATCCAGATCTTCCAGGAATACAACACCGGTATGGAAGAGATCATCGTCGGCGTTGTCGGTGTCCTTCAGTTCGACGTTTTGAAGCACCGTCTGCTCAATGAATACGGCGTTGAGATCCGTCTTGAACCAATGCCTCACGAATACATCCGCTGGATTGCCAATAAGGATGAAATTGAGACAAACAAGATTATCGGCACATCCGATATGAAGCGTATCAAAGACCTCAAAGGCAACCCGCTGCTGCTCTTTGTTCATGAATGGGCTGTTCAGTCCGTTTTGGATAAGAATAAAGGCCTTGAGTTGTCCGAGTTCGGCCGCTGGTAATAAAAAGGGAAAGCTCCCTGAAAACAACGTGCACCCGCACGAAACGTTTTCAGGGAGCTTTCCCTTTTCATATAGCAGTCTCTTTCTTAATTATGCAGATTGAACGCGCTCTGCTAATAGTCTGTTTCAGTTGATTTCTCACTAATGCCCCAATAACTCTTGCCCGGTTCCAGTTTAACACCTTTGAGATAAGCCAACTCCGATACCGTGACTAACTGGTATCCTGCATTGACCAGTTCAGGGATCAGTGTCTTGCAGGCCTCAACCGTTGTCGGATGGATATCATGCATCAGTATAACAGCACCATCCCAATCCTGGTTTCTGTACCTTTCGACACTGGCAATAACCTTAGACGCATTCAGACTTTTCCAGTCCTCCGTATCTACATCCCACATAATAAAAGGCTGTGATACATTCGCCGGTACAATGTCATTATCAGCCGCGCCATATGGCGGTCGGATGATACGGCAGTCTCTGCCTGAATATTTCTTAATCAATTCGTTGGTCGTATCAATCTCATCATGGACACCTTTGGCATCCAGTTTCGTCAGCTGTGCATGGTCATAGCTGTGGTTGCCTACTTCACATCCCAGTTCCACCATACGTTTCAGCAACGGACCTGATTTGTCATTAATATTGTTGCCGACACAAAAAAATGTTGCACGGCTGTCATACTGTTCCAGTACATCCAGAAGATCACTGGTGCCATTCGTATCCGCTGTGCTCGGCCCATCATCAAAGGTCAATGCAATGATCTTCTTGTCCGGGTCATATTTCCTTGTGGACACATAATCCATCAAATCTGCCCTGCTTGAAGAATCCTCCAAAAGCGACTGCATGCTGCCGCCGATCACATACTGGAATTCCTTTGTTATCTGTTCTACAGCACCAACTACATCATGGATCTGTGTTAATTCCTCTTCTGAATACAGTCTCTTTCCGGAACATCCGGTCATAATGCCACATAACAGAATAACAAGCCCAATCATGCCCGCCAGTTTCTTCAGGCTTTTCATTTTATTCTCCCTCTTGCTGCTGCCTGCTCGACAGCAGCTTTTTCTGTTTCTCATCTCGTTTATTCGTTGTCTGTGCATTCGTCTGAAGCTTCTCCCTCTTCCGTTTCTTTAGCAGCTTCATCTTCCTGCTCGTTTGCCTCTGCACTTTCTTCCGGTTCAGCGTCTACTTCTTCATCCCCGCCTTCTGAATCCTCTGTATCTGCACCATCTGGCACTTCATCATCCACTTCCTCAGAAGATGCTGCATCCACATTCTCATCTTCTTCTACAACATGGATGATCTCTGCACCGCATTTCGGACAATAGGACGCATCCTTATCCACCTCTGCCTGGCAGTTAGAACAGATGACAACTCCCTTCAATAAAGCGGCTCTCTGCTCAGCTTCATTGATCGCATGCTGACAAGATGTAATCTTCTCGCATAACTCTGCCATTTCCTTTGGCATATCGCCATCAGCGTATTCCTCAAAATACAACTTGCCAAGAGATGCATATAATTCTTTCATATCGCCTTCCAACGATACTCTTTTCAGCTTTGCCTTCTGAATCTCAATCGCTGTACTGGATTTCTTCATCACGTTTTCAGAAGTTTTTGCAACTGTGTCTGTTACGCCTGATAAATTTTTCTTAAGTTCATCAAAAAATGCCATAATATTACCCTCCTGTATGAATTGTATGTACTATTTCTGGCTATTGTCGTGTATAGTCAAAAATCTCTTTGTCTCGATTACTATTATATACCTTTATGTACGTCCTGTCACCAGTTCATTGAAAGTTTTCAGAAGATTCAATCTTCCATAGCCCCATGCCCGATCAGGATAGACAACACCTTCTCTGCGGACAGCACCCAATGTCAGATATTTAATGATCTTATGACTGTTCAGCTGAAGATCATTGCCCTTTAAAAGTCCCCATTCCATCAGCAAAGCTGCCGCACCGGCCGTTTGTGCCGCAGCCATGCTTGTTCCTGTCCTGGTCCCGAATCTGTTTCCCGGAACCGGTCCGTATATCTGCACTCCCGGTGCTGCCAGATCCGGCTTTATTTCGTAATCTGCTGTAAACCCTCTTCCCGATGCGGCGTACAAACTGTTATTTGTATCATTATAAGCCGCCACGGATATGCCCTCCGATGCACAGGCTGCATCAGAAAGTGTCACATCCGGATCTGGTCTCAGAAAATATGTCTGATCTGAAATAAATGGTGTCATAGGCAGCCAGATGTGAAATCGTCTGTTCACTGCCAGATTGCCATATATGCGCAGTGACCAGATTCCCTGTGTCGGCTCATCAAATCGCAGAAAAATCACCTGCTGTCCGGAAAGAGATTCAACCATCTGATAATAAACAAAAATTTCCGTCTGGTCCAGAATAAAACGAATAGTCTGGCTTCTTCCTGCAATTGGTGTGATCTTCTCAATTCTCTCACCGGCGGGTGACTGAATCCCAATAGTATAGAGATCCGGGTGTATCGACCACAGCTCCAGCGAAAAAGCCCTCTCCCCGGCCCCCACTCTTATCTCAGCCTCTGTATAAGCCGAATCCTCAGGCAGGACGCCCAGAAAATGATGTCTCTTATCTGCCTCTCCGCCCACTGCTGTTAAAACACAAACACCGCTGAAACCGGAAATATCATCAATCAGCTGACTCAGATACGACTGGCCCGTATGTCCGCCGCTGTTCGTCCCGACTCCCAGCAAAATGATCACAGGCATCCTGGCTTCCTGTGCCTTTTGAATGCAGTAGCTGATGCCTGCCATAATATCATTCTCCTGATATGCAGGGACATCTGCCGCCGTTCCATAAAACTGCCTCAAATACTGCTTGCATGGCTTCAGCTTGACAATACACAAAGATGCATCCGGTGCTGCCCCCGAAAAATCTTCTGATTCTATCACTCTTCCTGCTGCAACACCGGCTATAAATGTCCCATGCCCGTTTTCATCTTGAGATGGCACAACAGCCAGACTATTCTCTGCAGCCAATGCCCGGTTGATCTGCTCTGAAGTATATTCAGTGCCATATATAAAGCCTTCGGGGCTCTCCCCGTCACGAATAGTCTGATCCCATATGGAATAAATCTTCGTTGTACGGTCCTCATAGGTAAATGCCTGATGCCTGTAGTCGATTCCGGTATCAATGACACCGATCATCACACCTGAACCTCTCAGATTCAGATAAGGTGATCTGTGAAAATATGAAATACCGCTCTCTTCCAGTCCGGCTGTCCCCAGAAGACCATATAAAGCCGGCAGCATGCTGATATTGTAGTCAGAAAGTATGTTCTGCATAGATGTATCACCTTCCAGATGCATCACCGCATACCGGCTGCCGATAGCCTCAATGCAGACCGGATGATACGTGCCCGCAATACTTGAAAAGTCCTGAAAATACTCTTTGATATAATCCCGGTAATCCTCACTGTAAATCACATCTTCACAGGATATGTCGTCATAATTCTCTGCCATTTCATTCCCGCCTGTCAGCAGATTCAACAGACTATATGACGCTTACCCGGAAATTATAACCAGCTTCTGCACTTTGGAAATGTATCGACGGTGATAGAAACTGTTAATTGTTCGCTGACGGACTCTCCGGCAATGCAGGTGTTCCGCGCATAGCGATCATCGGACTGCCTTTGCCTTCAATATAGGCTTTGGTAATCGTCACACTGCCGATATTGTCATCCTTCGGGATCTCATACATAATATCCAGCATAAATTCCTCAATGATGGAGCGGAGTGCTCTGGCACCTGTCTTTCTGGCAATTGCTTTATCCGCAATAACACCCAGGGCTTCATCATCAAATCGAAGATCCACCTCATCCAGCGCCAACAGTTTCTGGTACTGTCTGAGAATAGCGTTCTTTGGTTCCTTCAAAATACGGATCATCATATCACGGTTCAGGCCTTCCAGTGTCACCGTAATCGGCAGTCGCCCAATAAACTCCGGAATCATGCCAAATGCCCGCAGATCATCGATGGTCACCTTGCTGACAATATTCTTATCCTGATCATACTTATCCTTCAGCTCAGCACTGAAACCGATCGAACTGTGTCTGGTCAGACGTTCTTTGACAATATTCTCAAGATCCGGGAATGCACCGCCGCAAATAAATAAAATATTTCTTGTATCAATTGTTACCAGTGGTACCATGGCATTCTTGCTGGTGGCCCCAACCGGTACTTCTACTTCACTGCCTTCCAGAAGTTTCAAAAGGCCCTGCTGTACAGACTCACCGCTGACATCTCGGGCTGTTGTATTCTTCTTCTTGGCGATCTTGTCAATCTCATCAATAAATATAATGCCTCGCTCTGCACGTTCTGTATCATTGTCAGCAGCCGCCAGAAGCTTCGATACGACACTTTCGATATCATCACCGATATAGCCGGCCTCTGTCAGGGATGTGGCGTCTGTGATTGCCAGAGGCACATCCAGAAGTCTCGCCAGCGTCTTGACCAGATAGGTCTTGCCGCATCCTGTCGGACCGATCATCAGAATATTTGACTTCTCAATCTCAATATCATCCATTGTATTTGTTGCCACACGTTTGTAGTGATTATAAACGGCAACTGCGATCGCTTTCTTCGCCTGATCCTGTCCGATAACAAATTCATCCAGCTTTGCCTTCAGAATGTGCGGTGCAGGAATATTCTTTATATCAAATTCCGGATGGGCTTCTTCACCATCCTTCGCCTTCTTCTTCAGCTTCTGCTTCTTCGGGATCTGATTCTGTATATTCATCATATCATCCATATTCAGACCTCCCGGAAAAATATCCTGAATATTCATACCCTGCATCAGATCTGCATAGTTGCTGCCATCCATGACTCTGAAGCTGCGCTCCATACAGTCAATGCAAATACACATATTGTTCATACCCGGAATATGAAGCATACGTCCTGTCTTTCTCTCCGGTCGTCTGCACATATAGCAGACATCTTCGTATTTCTGTTCATCTTCAGTGTCCTTTATATCATCGTTATTATAATCGCTCATTAACTCTGCTCATCCTCCTGTATTACTCTCTATTATAGACCAATCCCTGTCTGTATTCAATTTACAATTTTCTTAATTTTGATTTAAAAAAGGACGCATGAAAAATGAATTAACAATTTCCATACGCCCTTTGGTTATGCAATTCAGCCAATCTTACTGACCATTTGACTGGCCCAGACCGCCCTGACTGTTTCGGCTGCCCTGACCGTTATTCTGACCATTCTGCTGTGTACTCTGGCTGCTGTCTCCGGCATCAGCCTTTGATCCCATGATGGTTGTCAATGTCTGTTCTGTATAATTGCCGTTGCTGTCCGGGAACTGTGCTGTAATGGTGACACTGTCGCCCGGTGCACAATTCTGGATCAGTTTCTGAAGGTCTTCCATTGTGGAAACATCTTCACCATTGAATCCGGTAATAATGCATCCTGCCTGCAGACCTGCACGCTGTGCAGCGGAACCGGATGCCACGTTGCTGACATAGATACCGGCTGGTGCATTATAGGCAGATGCCGTATCTTCATCAAGTGTACCGCCCGTAATACCAAGGAATGCCGTTGTCTCATCTGTCTTTGCAACAATTGTACCATCGATGATGCCTTTGGCTGTTTCCAGTGCTGTATTAATAGGAATTGCATATCCCATACCTTCTACAGATGTATCTGAATACTTCACGGTATTCATACCGATCACTTCGCCCTTACCATTCAGCAAAGCGCCGCCGCTGTTGCCTGGATTGATGGCTGCACTTGTCTGGAGCAATGTCATTGTCTTATCTGTCAATGCCACTTCTCTGTTGACAGCACTGATAACGCCTGTTGTCACTGACTGGCCGTAACCTAAAGCATTACCAATGGCAATCGCACTTTCACCGGCTTTCAACTGATCTGAATCGCCCATAACCATAACTGCGATAGCCTTCTTTGTATCGTCGGATAACTGGGACATATCAATCGTCAGGACTGCCACATCCTTATCCTCATCGTATCCCTTAACCGTTGCTGTAGCTGTGGTTTCATCTGAAAACTGAACGGATACCTCTTTGGCACCTTCAACAACGTGGTAATTGGTCATAACATATAATGTATTGTTCTCTTCGCTGATGATCATACCTGAACCGGCGCCTTTGGATTCCTGTGTATACTGTCTGCCAAACCAGTCGGTGGAAGTTGATTCAACGGTTGTATTCACAGCTACTATTCCCGGCATAACATTGGCTACAATATCAGACACATCATTGGAATCCGTTGTTGTCACACCTTCTGCCGATGTCTTCACAATCTGAACATTGTAAGAAGGTGAACCGCTGCCGCTGGCTGATGCAGATACACCTGTTGCTTTATTCACACCAAACATCACAGCTGAAGCTGCCAGTCCGAAGACAACGCCGAGACATGCTGCCTTAACCACCGTCTTGCCAAAACCGCCCTTCCTCCGGGAATGATGTTTCTCAGGACCTGAATGGAAATTGCCGCTGCCGCCGCTGCCGCCGTTTCCGCCATTGCCGCCGCTATTCTGTGTCGGATGATAATAGCTGTAATCATTGCCGGCCGCATAAGAACTGCCTGTGTGTGCTGTATTCGTTCTGTTCTCATATGCGGTACCGGATGTATATTCACTTCTTCTGTCTGTATCTGTATATAATGTAGAATTCTTCAAATCCTCTCTTGTCATTCTGTACAATCCGGATCCTTCCGTTCCTTCGTTCTGAGCGGTGCCTGCGGTCTGGTTCTGCTCATTAACATGATTATCAGTTTCTGTATGATCGAATCTATCTTGTTCATCAAATGCCATAATAGACAACCCCTTTCGTCTTTATTTCTTTTATGCCATTATACTACCACCTAATTGTGTTAAGATTGTGAACCAAAAATGAAAACTTTATGTTATCCAATCAATGACAACATTTGCCGATATTTGAGAAAAAGCTTGTCATCTCAACGTTTTTAAGGTATTATAAAAGTTGTTTATGCTTTTTAATATGCATTTCATTTTCATATAACCAATAGAGATTTCTGTCCACGCAGGCATCTCGTACTACAAAGTGAGGATTTCTACAATGAGTAAAAGAAGAAAGAAGAAGAGATCATCCAAGACAAAGCGCTGGGGAATTATCTTCGGCATTGAATTGGTTCTTATTCTTATCCTGATCCCTGTTGTATTTGTCTATGCCAAGCTTTCTCTTATCCAGACAGCCTCTGCAAGTGATGTAGACAAAGCGAACATCGTTATCAACAATGATGTGGATGCCACAACACAAAAAGCATTGAAGGGCTACCGCAATATTGCACTTTTCGGTGTCGACTCCCGTGACGGCTCTCTTCAGACAGGCGCACGTTCTGACAGTATTATGGTTATCAGCATCAACCAGGAGACGAAGGATGTCAAGATTACCAGCATTTATCGTGATACATGCCTGAAAGTACCCGGATATGGTTTTTCAAAAGCCACTCATGCCTATGCCTACGGCGGTGCTGAGCTGTCCATGAGTATGCTGAATACCAACCTTGACCTGGATATCACAGAATTTGCAACTGTTGATTTCGGTGTCCTGGCCAAGATCATCGATGCTGTGGGCGGTATCGATCTGGATATCTCAGATGCCGAATACAGTCTGATCAATCCTCTGATTGATGAACAGAACAGCGTCACCGGTTCTGATTCCGAATACATATCCGGTCCGGGCTACCAGCACGTCAACGGTACACAGGCCACCGCCTATGCCCGAATCCGAAAGATTGACAGCGACTTCAAGCGTGCTGAACGCCAGCGAATCGTTTTATCCAAGGTTTTTGAAGAAGCCAAATCAGCGAATATCGGAACATTGCTGAATATTATCGATACGATTCTCCCTGAAGTATATACCAACATGACGAGCACCGACCTGATTTCCCTCGCCAAGGATATCTTCAACTACAACATTGCCGATCAGACCGGTTGGCCATTTGAGAAAGAAACAGGCTCTCTCCCTTCAGACGGATTGAGTTATGTCTTTGCAGACAGTCTTGAACAGAACGTCAAAGAGCTACACGAATACCTCTTTGACAATGAGGATTATAACCCTTCTTCTACTGTTTCTGATATCAGCTATGAACTTTATTGCGAAACCGGTTATTAATACTCAAAAGGCGCTTCCTTCGCGGAAACGCCTTTTCTTCATTTCTTATTCTTCATTTCTTATTCTTCTTTTGCTTTTCTTCTATCTTTCTCTGGAGCATTTCCCTGCCTCGCTGCATTCGCTTTCTGACCGTTGCCGGCTTCAGGTCTAGCAATTCACTGATCTGCTGCGGTGAATACCCATAAAGCCCGTTCAGTATGATCAAATTCGAATACATCTCCGGAATCTGCTGTACATCCGCCAGCAATTCCCGGTAAATGAGATTGTCTAATGACTCATCCGCCCTGATCATGCTGTGTCTGTAATCATTCTGATAGGTATAATCTTCCATGAAATAATATCGGTTATTCTTCTTGAGCAGAGTGAAGCAGTTATTGACGAGAATTGTATTAATATAACATCTCGCTTTAATACTGTACGGATCACCAATCTGGTTCAAATGTTGCAGCAGCTTCATAAATGTCCACTGAACAGCATCTTCTGCCCATCCTTCATCTCTCAAAATAGCATAGGCCTTCCGCTTCATCGTTGATGCATACAGCCTGAAGGTTATGTTGAATTTTGCCACCTGTTCAGGGTTTTGCTGCTCCTCTGAATGCATATTCGATCCCGAATCCGTCAAATTCATTGCCATACTACCGCCTCCCACAAGCTCTCCTCAAACTCTTATAATATATAAACCTTCTTTTTCAACGAATTGTGACAGAAAAACCGAAAAAAAATAATTTTTTAATGAAAGTAATATTTTTTGATACCGTTGAACATATATCCCGCGAAGCAAAACAATGCTTTTGGTATACTGAAACCCATGTGCCGATATACCTTAAACGTCATCTTCGCTGAATGAAGCTTATTGCCTGATTTGCCTGTCTTGCTCAGCCGGTAGTTCAATAAAGGCTGATTCACGGCACAGGCCGTATGATAATGTCTCAAAATCTGAAGCCACATAATATAATCTTCATGGCATTCATCATGTACCATCGGAAATGCAGTGGCTGCATCACGCTTGATCACAACAGAGGAACAATTGACAGGATTCTGGAACAGCAGATCCCTATATGTAAGCTTTTCTTTCACACCGATGATTCTCTCCGTCGGTCTTCCATCCGGTGTGACCAGCCGTCTTCCTGATGCACACAAAACATAACCGGTCTTTCTGAGTAATGTCAGCTGCATTTTCAGCTTTCCAGGCTCCCACCAATCATCGCAATCCAAAAAAGCGATATATTCACCTCTGGCCTGCCTTACACCCCGATTGCGGCTCTCTGCAACGCCTATATTGTGCCTGTTATGCAGCACCGTTATCTCCGACCGCTCCATGTATGGCGACAAAGCCTCTGCCAGACAATCTGTTGAACCATCATCGACAATGATAATCTCCAACGGTACATCCTGTATTAAAGCTGAATCAATCGCCTGTGCAATATAATCCGCACCATTATGCACAGGAATAATAACAGATACCTCTACATGCTTCAATTCTTCTTGTCCTCCGTACGCAATGCTGTCTTCTGACCGGTATCAAGCCCCTCTGAGTTCTCTTTCTGGAAAAGAATCTTCACTGTCTGAATAATGATCATCAAATCCAGTGCGAAGGTATAATTCTCGATGTAAGTCAGATCCAGTTTCAGCTTATCATAAGGTGTTGTACTGTATTTGCCGAAAACCTGTGCATAACCTGTCAGTCCTGCTTTCATCTTCAGACGGAAATCAAACTCCGGAATACTCTTCTTATACAGTTCTGCAATCTCAGGGCGCTCAGGACGCGGACCGACAAATGCCATATCCCCTTTTAGAATATTGAAGAGCTGTGGCAGCTCATCGATATGCAGAGACCGGATCACATGCCCAACAGGGGTAATACGGTCGTCATTCTTCTTCGCCAGCTGTGCACCGGTTTTCTCAGAATCCACACGCATGCTTCTGAATTTGTAGATCATAAAAACCTTATGATTATATGTCAACCTTTCCTGTTTGTAAAAAACCGGCCCGCCATCATAAAGCTTGATCAATACGGCCACCAGAAGCAATATCGGTGAAAAAACAACCAATATGATACATGAAAAAACAATATCCGATGCTCTCTTGAGCAGTCTCTGCTCTGCTGTCAGGCCGCGATTCCTGAACAGCATCAATTCTGTATCGAAGAGATTGATGGTTGTTGAACTCTTGATCATAATATCCGAAATCTTCGGAATACTGTAACAGCGAATAGAGTTGGCATAACAATATTTCAAAAATTTATTGCGATAAACAGACGGAATATCACCGATCACAATTGCTTCATAATGGCTGATCCGTTCTATGACTGCATCATAACCCTCTGAAATATTGATCATATCAACTATACTGTACTTGTCCGTTCTGGATGTCATCTTCTGGATCAGTGCCTTTGGATTGATATCACCATAAACAAGCAGCATCTGTCTCGGCGGATAAATCTTCGCATAAATCCATCGCATGAAGATCACCCATGCAATAACAGCGACAACATCATAAAGGGTCATCTGCATGATAGGTTCCAGATAAGCCGAAAAACGCCAACGGCCAATCAGCGCCAGCTGCATATAAGTCACGCCATTGCAGCATAAAACGGCAAGGATCTGGGACGCAATAACATCTGAGACTTTCAGATAACCAACCTTATAGGCACCAAAAATTTTTGAAAAGAAGAAATTGATAAAAGCATACACTCCCATCAATGCCCAGTTGCCTCGGCGCCAGTATAATGCTCCGATAACTGATCTGTAGTTATAGTAGCGATGCCAAATATAGTAGAATATCACCACTTGAACAAGCAGAATCAGTGCAGAAGCAAAAAACATAATTAAGCGTTTATATTGTTCTCTATTTTCCACAATCTTTTCTCCTTAGACTACAATATATTTCATTATAATCTGATTTTTCAAAAATAACAATCAAAACCTGTGGTAAAGACACGATTTACCACAGGTTTTGCCAAATTATGTATTTCGTTGTTAGATCAGCCGATTACTTGCTGATATACTGAGATGAAACATAGCCATCATAATTCACACCGCCATAGTTCACTGTAATATGATACCAGAGACTTCCGCTGCCGTCCTTAACAGATTCACTGATCGTCACTTTGGTTCCTTCGGAAATAACAACCAGTACTTTGTTGGATGTACCGGCTCCGCTTCGAACATTCAGCCATCCATCAACAACACGACCGCTTGTCGGTGTACTGTCCGATGTCTGATCGGATGATGCTGTGCTGCCTGATGAGGAGGACTGCTTCAGCATATCAGAACGGATATAACCGGTATTGCCGGACTTTGCCTTGACCTTATACCAGATATTTCCGCTACTGTCCTTATCCTGACCTACAACCGTCAATGTATCCTCAAGATAAATGACTTCAATAACACCCTTGGATGTACCTGCTCCGCTTCGCATATTGACACCGTCATATTTTACCTGCATCTTCTGTCCATTCAGATCTGATTCTGTTCCTGAATTTGAATTATTGCTGTCACTCTTTGTATCGCTGCTGTTTGAGCTGTCAGCCTTTAGAAGGTCAGAGCGGATATAACCGGTCTTGCCGGATGCTGTCTTAATCTTATACCAGATATTGCCGCTGCTATCCTTATCCTGACCTACGACAGTTACCTTCTCATTCTGGTAGACAACCGTCACAACGCCCTTAGATGTACCGGCTCCACTTCGAACATTGACCACATCATACGCAACCTTCATTGTCTGTCCGGATACATCTGTCGAAGTATCTGAGTTGTTGTTATTGCTGCTGTTGCCACCTGCGTTCTTCTTCGTCAGATAAGAAGAATGCACATAGCCAGTCTTACTGCCTGCAGTAATCTTATACCACAATGTACCGCTGCTGTCCTTTGCTTCTCCGGTAATCGTTACTGCTGTATTCTTTGTCAGTGTTGTCACGACTGAATAATTCGTGCCGGCACCTGAACGCATATTCAATGCACCGCAGTTAACAACTGCCGGGATAGATGTTGCCGGTGTGCTGTTATCAGAATTACTATTATTGTTATTATTGCCATTGCTGCTGTTATCACTCTTTAATGTAATATACTGTGCAAAAACATAACCCTTATAGCTCTTACCGCTCTTCGTGAATGACACCGCATACCACTTACTGCCGCTGCTGTCTTTAGCTGTTCCGGTAATTGCAACCGCCTGATTTCTGGATATGGTTGTCACCACACGGCTTCCTGTACCCGCGCTGCTTCGAACATTCAGTGCTGAACAGTTCACAACGCCGCTGCCTGATGCAGTTTCTGTATTATTATTATTGTTATTAGAACCGGAATTCTTGACTGTAATGTAATCGGCACAGACATAACCTGTTCTGCCGCCTACCTTCACTTGATACCATTTCCTTCCCTTGCTGTCATTAGCTTCGCCAAGGATATCTACACTGGTATTCTTGCTGATGGCTGTAATAATGCTGTTATTCGTGCCAGCTCCGCTTCGGACATATAAGCTGGAACAATTCACAGTGCCTGTTCCGATCACTTTGTCAGGCGTCGTTGTATTGTCTGTATTGCCCGGATTCCCTGAAACTGTACCGCCTGCATTCTTGCCTTTATAGATAGCCAGACGATCCACACCGGATTCACTGTATGTTGCAAAAAGATCTGTATTACGGTCACCCGGATCCAGCATATAGACTGTGCTGCCTTCAATTCTGTCAACAGCTACCCAGTGTCCGCCGTTTCTGACAGAAACAATAACACCGTAGCCGTTATTGACATACTCCGCCATCTTGGCAATCTTCTGTGCCTTTGTCATATTCGCCAGGCTCACTCGGCTGTTATACAGCGTAAAGTTGTCTGCTGCGCCGCATACCTTGCCCCAATACAAAGAACCATCTGATGTAAAACCGCCGTTGTTATTCAAGTAGGTAACCAATGTTCCCGGATTAAAGGAGGATGCATCTGCACTGCCTGTATGACAAATCAACATTGCAATAGCTGTAACCAGACATCCTGATGACTTCATGGTATACTGGCTCTTGCCTAAATGAATGCTTCCCCATTCCGAATCCCACTGTGCCCAGGACCGATAATCAGAACTGGCTGCATTCGCAGTGACAGTTCCTGATAATGGGATACACATCAACATAATCATCAACATTGCTAATAGCTTCTTCTTCATACGTTTTATACTCACTTGCCTTTCCGTCCTTCTCTGTTATGTATTTTCATCGATACATATCGTTTTATTTCAATTTGTATCACACCAACTGGTACTATTCTATCACACCCTTTAACATTTTTAAAGTTATTTTGTAACAAAAATTTAATTTTTTGTTACAAAATAACCGTATAAAAAGACTGCCGTCACCTGTTATATGACGGCAGCCTTCATGACTGCAATGCTTTATTTTTTTCTGAAGAACAGTCTGTTCATCGCGCTGAAAATCGCTCTTACAGAGGAACGTGTGATGTTGGAACTGATACCAACACCGAAAGCTTTCTCGCCTGTTTCTGAATTCATCAGTTCAATATAAGATGCAGCCTGAGAATCGGAACCGGTTGTCAATGCATGCTCCTCGTACATTGTCAGTTTGGTATTGAAACCACCCTGGTTGCACAGTGCATGCTTAACTGCATCAATTGGCCCATTGCCGAAGCCTTCGATGGTCTTTAACTCATCCTTGAATGTATAAGTCAGAACAACCTTTGTATCGTAGCCTTCTGTTGTCTCGGAAATATCTTCTGCGCGCATCTTCTTGAAATGCAACGGATATTTTGCATTGATATACATCTCTCTGAACTTGTCCATGATCTGTGACGGTGATACTTCACCCTGACGCTCAGAAAGTAACTGAATCTCATCAGCCAGCTCTTTGTGCATCACCTTCGGGAGTTTGAAACCATAGTAATGATCCATAACAAAGGCTACGCCGCCCTTTCCGGACTGACTGTTAATACGAACGATCGGTTCGTACTCTCTTCCAAGATCTGCCGGGTCGATCGGCAGATATGGAACTTCCCAATACTCGGAATTTCTCTGTTCCATCGCATGAAGTCCCTTGTTGATGGCATCCTGATGAGAACCTGAGAATGCTGTGAAGACCAGCTTGCCTGCATATGGATGACGCGGATCAATATCCATCTTGGTACATCTCTCATATACATCTATAATCTCATTGACATTCTCAATATCCAGTTCCGGATTAATACCCTGTGAAAACATATTGTAAGCAATGTTCAGAATATCGACATTACCTGTACGTTCACCGTTTCCAAATAATGTACCTTCAATTCTGTCTGCACCAGCCAGCAATGCCAGTTCAGAAGCAGCCACACCGCAGCCTCTGTCGTTATGCGGATGAATACTCAGCACAATCTTGTCACGCTCTGTAAAATGTCTGGACATCCATTCAATCTGGTCTGCATAGACATTCGGTGTTGTCATCTCAACCGTTGCAGGCAGATTGAAGATGATTGGATTCTCCACAGTCGGCTGCCATACTTCCTTGACTGCCTCACAAATATCCAGCGCAAAATCAAGCTCTGTACCTGTAAAGCTCTCCGGCGAATACTGAAGCTGGATATTGCCGTCAAAGCCTTCCATATACTTCTTCACCATCTTCGTACCATCAACTGCAATCTGCTTGATCTCTTCACGATCCATATTAAAGACCACATCTCTCTGCAGGGTGGATGTGGAATTGTAAATATGGATAATGACATTCTTGCATCCCTGAATAGCCTCAAATGTTCTCTTGATCAGATGCTCTCTGCACTGGATCAGGACCTGAACCTTGACATCATCAGGAATCAGATTTCTCTCAACCAGTGTTCTCAGAAAATCATATTCAATCTGAGAAGCTGCCGGGAAACCGACTTCGATTTCCTTGAATCCCAGTTTCACAAGCAAATTGAAAAATTCAATCTTCTCTTCAACAACCATTGGCTCGATCAGTGCCTGATTGCCGTCTCGCAGATCGACACTGCACCAGATCGGTGCCTTCTGGATCTCTTTGTCCGGCCACTGTCTCTCCGGATAATGAACTACAGGTACTCTCTTATATCTCTTATAATTTAACATTTTATATTCCTCCGTTAATCACTGTATTTGCGCATGAAAATAAAGCCAAGGAATTCCATCAGCTTTAACTATCTGCGGACCTTTCTGCTGCATCTCCGTTAGTTATCTTACGATCTATGAGTGACGGAGTCGAAGGACCACTCCATATACAATTAACTTAAACAATGTCGGACTTAAAATACTAACCCCATGTCTTTCATTCCTTTTCAATCTATTTCCAGACGAACTTCGTCTAAACATTACTTTAGCAAAAAAAAGTGCATCTGTCAATATTCTGTGTATAAAAATGCGGTGTGCCGCCCGGATATTCACAAGGAAAGGCCGAACAAAATGTTCAGCACTAGCCGCTTCCGCTACTAAATCTCCGCTCCGTTTCGATAAGTGCTGAAGCACCTGTGACTGAACATTTTATTCGGCCTCTCCTATCCGAGTACTATTTGCTCAATACAATATGTATTTTTATTCAAATGATAGATGACCCGATCATTTTTATTTCCGCACCGATGCGTATGGGCTTTCCGCTTACGGATTTATAGTTCTTCGAGTCGTTCTCTGATAACCAGTTCCAGTTCTTTCAAGGCTGCGTTTTCATCGTTACCGTCACAGGACAGCGTTATCCTATCCCCTGATTTGACGCAAGCTGACAGAACACTCAGTACGCTTTTGGCATTGGCCTCTGTTCCGTCTGCTGTCGTTATTGTAATATGCGATTGAAATTTTGTTGCGGCTTTACACAGAATACCTGCAGGTCTCAGATGAAGTCCCGACGGGTTTTGAAGCTGCAGTTCTACACTTACCATCTTCAGTGCCTCCCTCAATATCCTATTTTCTATTCATCACTGGTCTTAGAATGTTAAATTATAAGGTAACGGTCAGGAACCCGTCAGTGCGGCCAGTTCCAAATTATCATCAAAGATAACCGTCAGCGGCAGGTCATATTCTCCCTCACCATAATTGCTCACATCGATCAGCGCTGTCAGATTATCTGTTGTCAGACTGTTAATCTCACTGGATATTCCTTTAACTTTCAATGTTACTGCCTTATCAGAAGACCCTGGCCCGCTCTTTTGATAAGTATAGGCTGTATTACTGCCCTTCAGCGATATCTTGCTCAGCGGCAGTTCAAAGGATGTCTCTGTAATCTGCTGAATATCCACAACCAATGCAACTGTTGCTTCCTTATCCGTAAATACAACACCATCCGGAAGCTGCTCGGCAAGATTCTGTACAATCGATATGGAATCTTCCACCTTGCTGTTCTTGCCTGAAATATCATAATCCTTCAGTGTTATCTGACTGATCTTGTCCAGATCTTCCTTTCTTCCGGCAACAGTCACCTCTTTCGGTTCATAGGCTGCCGAAACCATCTTGTATCCATGCGCCACCTGTCCCGTTACACCAAAGTCCACCGGCACCGTCTTTGTCTCATAGATTGGCACAGTGACGCTGATATCAGTCTGTGAAATATTCAATGTAGAACTCGATACCTCACCCTCGCTCTGATCCAGCAGCTTCAGCGTCGTATTCGTCGTCACATCCGTTGTATTACCGCTGCCTATGCTGACATTGACACTGGCCTCATTAATCTTATTGACCACCGACTCAGGACCGGATACTGTAACCATATTCGGTGTTGCCACACCCTGACCGATATAATAGCCCTCAGAAACCTTGCCATTCGTATTCACTTTGACATTTAACGACTTCTCAACCAGATCTTCTATTTCAACCTTGAGTGCTGTGCTGCTTCCAATTGGTGTGATCTCAAGACTCGGATATTTCGGACATGAGACATCCACCATGACCGCACCTGTAATCGACAGTGTGGAAAGATCTGCCACTGCCAGAAGATCATCCTTCGACAATCGATTGACCACCGAGGTCTTTCCCTTGACCTTGACACTGACTGTATTGCCGCCTACATAGCTGTAGGCCTTACCTGCTTCAGTGATCTGATCTCCATTCACTTCCGTCACGCTGATATCTGAAAATTCACGGGTATACACCGGATCTTCAATGCTTAAAACGACAATCCATACCAGAATTGCAAGAGCCAATGACAGAAGTTTCAAACCAAAATTATGCGTCAGTCTTTCTCTCATTCTTAATCCTTCCCATCAGCTTTTTACGTTTGCCTTCTTCTATTCCCTGTGTAATCTCTGAAAGTTTCTTCTTCAATTCATCCTGTCCAACATCCCGCTTCAGCAATCCGCCTTCCGCAATTGAAACAGCACCGGTTTCTTCCGAAACAATAATCGTCAGACTATCGGAGACTTCACTGATGCCAACGCCGGCACGATGTCTTGTTCCCAACTCCTTGCTAAGTTCCATATTGTCACTCAGCGGCAGATAACAGGTCGCCGCTACAATTCGCTGGTTCCTTATAAATACCGCACCATCATGGAGTGGTGTATTATGTTCAAAAATATTCATCAGCAGCTGACTGGATATCTGTGCATCAATGGGAATACCCGTACGCTCGTATTCATTGAGAATCACCTGCTTCTCCATAACGATCAGCGCACCGGTTTTGACCTTGCCCATCTCATATACGGCACGTACAATTTCGGAATTGATCTTGTCCAGACTTCTCCTGTCCTCCTCTGCACGCACCGTTGCCGGACCGAAAATAGAGAAGATAATATTCTTCCTTCCCAGCTGTTCCAATGCACGTCTGAGCTCAGGCTGAAAAACAATCACAACAACCGTCACAAGCACACCTGCGGTCTTCGACATGATCCATGTCAGTGTTGTCAGATGAAAGAAATAGGAACCCAGGGCAAAAACAGTCACGACAACAATGCCCTTCAGAAGTGTCCAGGCTCTGGTGTTCTTGACCCATATCAGCAGTTCATAAATAATAACTGTGAGGATAAGAATTTCAACAATATAGGTAATATGAAACGACTGCGGCAATCCAATATTCGTCAATGATTTCATCCAGTTATTCATTTCATATCCCCCCTGTCTTTCACTGATTCCCGTTAATTATTCCTCATGATCCTTCGATGCCTGCACCTCTTTGGATGCAAACGCCTTCTTCCTGGAATTCATCTTCACAACATTCTTCTCCGGTTCCGATATGAAAATCTTCGGAACAGCCTTTACATAATAATAATAATCGTCATCTTCAAATTGTATATATTCTTTTCTGGAATAATCTACAGCACATTTCATAAACTGCAAAAATACTGCCAGTAAAGTACCAATGATGATACCCACGTTCGTCATGATTATATTCAGCTCTGTTCCAAATGCCGCTGCACAGAAAAACGTAACAATGATCTCTGCTGCTGCACCGGCCACAATCGCTGCATACCAGGCATAATCAAAGGATAACTGACTGATCAGATAAACAACCGTCATCGTCACTGCTGCCGCAATGGCATAAGACCAGATAGACTTGTCATCGGCTAACTGACCGAAAATCGTGCTGATGGCTTCTGTCGCACCTTCAAGGTTGATGGACATGCCTGTACCTGTCATGGATACAGCCGCACATGCATATCCCAGAAACTTCACCATAAACAGACCGATCACTGCCGGAACAACCGCATAAGGTGAAAAATACATACCTGCCAGGATCGGGATCATATAATGAAGATTGTACTGCATCAGTACCGGCACCGCCAGCAACACAACACTCTGTCCCGGTGCAAACTTCAAAAACATCAGATACACGATGAGCATAACCACAACTGTCAGAACAGCAAGCAAAACGGACAGCTTCACCATATGTGCTGCAATAACTGCTGCCACGATAAATACCGAAAAACTGCCCGGAATAATCGAGCAGATCAATGCCAGCAATATATTGACCATCGGATTGTTCAAAACTTCAAAATATCCAAGCTGTGAATTGACACAACTAAAAACAAACATCATTCCTATAAACTTGGCAATGATCAGGAACCATGTCTCGTATTCTTTCACAAAGCGATTGATTCTGTCCCTCATCACAAAAATCTCCGTCATCTCTTATCCTCCTGTGATCGGCTGTTCTTCTCACCGCACTGGTCAATATGGCGCAGTATGCGATAATACTTCTTTAACTGTTTATGGCTTGACTGATACTGCCATGCATAATAAATAATACCAATACCCGTATAAATAAGCGCAAGAATCAGGTAAACAAGCAGTACTTCCTTCAGGAACACCATCAACTGCATATTCGCTGCTAATGCGAATATATCCTCAATCTTGCAAACCGCATAGAGTCCTACCATCAGAATATAGGCAACCGTCACACCAATCATGTTCTTCATCAGATGGAGTCTGACATAATCACCAAGAAAATATTCATTTCGTTCAAGATCCGTATGTCCCTGACGCTTCTCATAAATAGAAGCTCTGGTCATCCAGCGGATTTTCTCTTCATTCAGCATAAACTTATCCTTTCCTCTATTATTCAATCCGGGCGTTTCTTCCCGCCGGGATAACCCAAAAGGTATATTGAGTATACCACATTTATACCTTATATGCCATAATTTAGAGAAAAAAAGTAATATGCGATACAGCCGTCTTAATGTACCGTCAAATCCTTAATAACCTCTCCGGCAATGATCAGGCCCACAACAGACGGGACAAAGGCTGTACTTCCCGGAATCTGACGTCTCTGTGTACAGGTTCTTGCACTTCCCGGCGGACAGATACAATGTGACCTGCAGCTGTTGGCCGTATCATCAATCGGTGTTAATGCCTTTTCTTTCGAATAAACAACTTTCAGCTTGCGGATGCCCCTTTTCTTCAGCTCCCGGCGCATAACCTTTGCCAGAGGGCATACCGATGTCTTATAAATATCCGCCACTTCAAAAGCTGTCGGATCCAGTTTATTGCCAGCTCCCATTGAACTGATGATCGGTGTACCGGCCTTCTGCGCAGCCTCCACAAGCATAATCTTGCCCGTGACGGTATCGATGGCATCCACAACATAATCATAGACAGAAAAATCAAAAGCATCTGCCGTATCCGGCATAAAAAATGTCTTATAGGTATTGACCACTGCATCTGGATTAATATCCAGAATTCTTTCTTTGGCTGCATCCACTTTGTACTGTCCGATTGTTTTTCTTGTTGCAATAATCTGACGATTGATATTCGTCAGGCACACCCTGTCATCATCAATCAGATCCAGTGTGCCGACGCCGCTTCTTGCCAGGGCTTCAACTGTAAATCCGCCGACACCGCCTATTCCAAAAACTGCCACTCTGGCATTTTTCAGTTTTTCCATATTGTCATGTCCCAGCAGTAATTCTGTTCTAGAAAACTGATTCAACATATTTTCCTCCTAAATTCAATGCACGCATTTACAACATTCCTTATCAAAGTCCTTCCTGTCAGGCGTGTACCATCCATTAACCGCGGTATCTGTTAAGTACCGCATATATTTCCTGCGTCCTCGGCCGTGCCAGCCCGCAGGGTACATAGCCACTGCAAAAAGCCTGCCATCCTTTTTTCTCAAAAAGTGTTTCTATTTCATTGACAGATTCCCGGACTGTCTGTGCTGACTTTGCCTTTTCCAGAAGATAACGCATAAAATAAGCCAATGCCGTTGTCTGCTCACTGTCTGCCAGCTGCTCTGTATATCTCAGATCAACGTTTTCCTTATCAAGCATCAGCATCTCTTTGCCCATGATCTTCACTTTCATTGTACGCGGACGATCTGCGGCACCTGATCCATGCCGTCCTCTCCGGCCGCCGCGTTCTCTGCCCGTGTCCGTCACTTCCCGTTTATGACCGGCTGCCGGACTTTTTCTGTCAAATACCGGCATCTCAAAGGCTGCAGTCTGCACCTGCTCCATAACATGCTGTCCACAGGCATTTTGTCCACAGATGTTGCGGACTTTTTCCGTGATATCCACCACATGATAGCGATCCATCTGGATAACTCTGTCTGCTTCATAAAAGAATGCGCCTGAGCTTCCGGCAACAAGAATTGTCGATATACCCGCCTGCTCATAAAGTGCGCGCATCCGCTCGATAAATGGCGTAATCGGCTCTTTCTCCCGGGAAATCACCCGCTGCATCAGCGCATCCCGCACCATAAAATTCGTTGCCGATGTATCTTCATCGATCAATAACAGCCGTGTCCCCGCCTCCATGCTCTCAACAACTCCCGCAGCCTGAGAAGTGCTACCGCTGGCATCCATCGTTGAAAAGCAGGTCGTATCCCTGCCATTCGGAAGATCATTGATGAACATGGAAATATCTACATTCCTCACAGAACGCCCATCTTCCGCTCTGAGCTTCACTGCCGTATTGTCTGTGATAACCAATTCCCTGCCATCACCGCCGATATGATTATACACACCGTTTTGCAGAGCCTCCAAAAATGTAGACTTGCCATGATAACCGCCGCCGACGATCAGCGTAATGCCCTCAGGTACAGCCATTCCTGTTACCTTGCCGCGATGCGGCAGTTCAACCGTCTCTGTCATTGAATCCGGTGCCGTAAACGGAACGCTTCCTGTCATCGGCAGTTCTGACACACCGCTCTTTCTCGGCAAAACAGAACCATTTGCCGCAAAGGCGACCCATTGCCTCTCCACAAGTATCTTCCGCAGCGCTTCCTGATCCTCTGCCAGCCAGACAGCCTGTTCCACTGCTCGATGATCAAGCCTTCGCCAGCACATGGCATTCTCGATGCACTCCGGCAGAAAATCAAATAATATCTTCTCCAGCTCCTTGGCCTGAATCGTCCTTCCAAAAGCCGGAAAACCCACATGAAATCTGAGAATAATCCCTTCCCCGTCAATTTCACAGGCGCTTCGTTCCAGTACCTCCTGCCCGCACCGGCTGATGCTCATCAGACCGCTCTTGCCGGATCCCCTAGCCTTGAAATTGCATTTTTCAAACTGTCTCCCTGCTTCACGGACAATATAATCTCTGAGTGCTGTTTTTGCATACGGATTCTCATAATATCGCTCCGGGATCCTGGCCTGTCTGTGAGACAGCTCCACATGCAGACTGGAAGGTGAGGCAAACGGATCTCCCTGCACATGATCAATGGTTAATATATATTTCTCAAACTGCCAGGTTCCTGCCAGTGCCTTATAGGCCGGATAGCTCCGCCTGTCCATCCCCCGCAGTTCATTTCGAAGCTCTTCAGCTGTTCGCATTCCAAAAATCTCCTTTCGGCCATTTTGACTCTTACTATTTTATTACAACTCATTCTCCCGGTCAATCACTGAACGAAAGGAATTCAACAAAGTACGCATCTGAGTCAGCAACGTAAAAAGCTGCCTTCCGGGAACTTTCCGAAAAGCAGCCTGTAAAGTAAAATATGTCATCTGTTACAAAAACATCAGCAAATGATACATGGCAAATGCGCTTACCCATGCAATGGCGCACTGCAGAATAACCACACCAATGGCCCATTTCTGTCCCAGCTCCCTTCGTATGGATGCAATGGCAGCTATACACGGCGTATAAAGCAAACAGAATACAAGCAATGCTGCCGCTGCTTTTGTCGATATCAGCGACGTCAGTGCAGTTGTTGTCCCAAACAAAATAGATAATGTGGAAACAACGCTCTCTTTGGCAATAAAACCGGTGATCAATGCTGTTGATATTCTCCAGTCACCGAATCCAAGCGGCGCAAAAACAGGTGCGATCACACCGGCAATACCGGCTAGGATACTGTCTTTGGATTCTGTCACCATATTCAGATGCAGACTGAATGTTGTCAGGAACCAGACAATAATCGTTGCCAGAAATATAACCGTAAATGCTCGCTGAAGGAAATCTTTTGCCTTATCCCACAAAAGCTGCAAAACATTCTTGGCTCCCGGCATTCTGTAATTCGGCAGCTCCATAACAAAAGGTACCGCATCCCCTTTGAAAATACTGTTCTTCGCAATCATTGCCACCAGAATACCGACTGCAATACCGCCAAAATAAAGTGCAACCATAATCAATCCGCTGTACTCCGGGAAAAATGCCGCCGTAAAAAATCCGTAAATCGGCAGTTTGGCGGTACAGCTCATAAACGGAATCAGCATGATCGTCATCTTACGGTCACGTTCCGATGGCAGGGTTCTACTGGCCATAACCCCCGGTACTGAACACCCAAAGCCGACCAGCATCGGTACGATACTTCGTCCCGAAAGACCGATCTTTCTCAACAGCTTATCCATAACAAAAGCCACTCTGGCCATGTAACCTGTATCCTCCAGAAGTGACAGGAAGAAGAACAACGTCACGATGATCGGCAGGAAGCTTAACACACTGCCGACGCCATTAAAAATGCCGTTAATAATCAACGAATGCAGGGCATCATTCACATTCCATGCTGTCATTCCCGCATCTGCCAGTTCCGTCAGCCATCCAATGAACTGTTCAAGCAGTCCCTGCAGCCATGCCCCGATCACGTTGAATGTCAGCCAGAAAACCAGCGCCATAATACCGATAAAAGATGGAATAGCTGTATATTTGCCGGTAAGGATCTGATCAATCTTACGACTTCTCTCGCGTTCCTTGCTCTCATGCGGTTTGACCACGCATGCTTCTGTCAGGTGCTGGATAAATGAAAAACGCATATCCGCAATGGCCGCTGCACGATCAAGTCCGCGCTCCTCCTCCATCTGACAGATAATATGCTCAAGCATCTCCTGCTCATTCTGTGACAGTTTCAAAGTTTCCAGGATGCCGCTATCGCCCTCCACCAACTTTGTGGCCGCAAAGCGCACAGGGATGCCGGCCTGTATGGCATGATCTTCAATCAGATGCATAATGCCATGCAGACAGCGGTGAACCGCACCGCCATGATCACTCTCATCGCAGAAATCTTTCCTTCCGCGGCATTCCTGATACTTCGCCACATGCAGCGCATGACTTGCAAGTTCCTCAATACCTTCATTCTTCGCTGCCGAAATCGGTACAACCGGAATTCCAAGAAATGTCTCCATCTCATTGATATCAACGGTTCCGCCATTGCCGCGCATCTCGTCCATCATATTCAATGCCAGCACCATCGGTACATCCAATTCCATCAGCTGCATGGTCAGATAAAGATTCCTCTCAATGTTGGTTGCATCCACAATATTAATAATACCTGTCGGCTTTTCATCAAGAATAAACTGCCTTGAGACAATTTCCTCACTTGTATAGGGTGACAGGGAATAAATTCCCGGCAAATCTGTCACCAGTGTATTCTCATGTCCTCTGATCACACCGCTCTTGCGGTCCACAGTAACTCCCGGGAAATTACCTACATGCTGGTTGGAACCGGTGAGCTGATTAAATAATGTTGTCTTACCGCAATTCTGATTGCCCGCCAATGCAAAAGTCAGTGTTGTCCCATCCGGAAGCGGATGCTCCGTCTCCTTCTCATGGTATTTGCCCCCCTCACCAAGACCGGGATGATCCGTAAAGCGCCCGCTTTCCTTCAATCTTCCACCTTTTCCCGCCTTAGAGGCCTCATGTTCGGCTCCTGCCTTCTGAACTTCTTCAATCTCTATCTGCTCTGCATCTGCCAGTCTCAGCGTCAGTTCGTATCCGTGAAGCCTCAGCTCCATCGGATCTCCCATCGGCGCATACTTCACAAGTGTTACCTGAACCCCCGGAATCATGCCCATATCCAGAAAATGCTGCCTAAGGGCACCTCTTCCGCCTACAGTCATGATGACGGCAGATTCACCCATCTGTAAATCTCTTAATGTCATTTTATGTCTCCTATTGATAAAAAAAATCAATTCTTACGGAGTTAGTCTATCCTTATTAATAATTTTTGTCAATAGCTGTCGAGGCAGAATATAGTAAACAAAATTAAACGTTCTTAACCACAAAGAAATCGTGCCCACCAAAGTGTTCACGATTTCTTATTTTGCGTATTTTTATTTCTACAATTCACCGGCCTTTGCTGCCATTTTTCTCACCTGTCTGCCGATGATCACGGCCAGCACCGTCAAAACGATATCTTTTGGTACAAATGCTGTCAGGGAATAAATAATAATGCCTCTCAGATCATTACCTGAAAGCAATGCCCACTGCAGGGCGCCCACACCTTCACAGACAGCCAGACCCACCAAAGATAAAATAATATTCACTGTCATATTCAGCTTTGCATTCTGCGTCTTCGGCTGGATACCGCATAAAATTGTCATCACCGGCCACGCAATGATGTAACCGCCTGTCAGGCCTGTCAGAACAGAAAGCCCGCCTTTAAAATTAGCAAAAACCGGAACGCCAACGGCACCGATTAAAATATACACAAGAACCGCCAGAACACCTCTCTTCCAGCCCAGGATCCCACCCACCAGTGCAACCGCAAAAACCTGCACCGTAATCGGGACACCTGTCGGCATCGGCAGGGAAACCTGGGACATAACCGCCAGGAATGCGGCAAACATGCCGGCTAACACAATATTCTTCAC
>OLOL01001036.1_pt1 | contig 25873 bp, 19 predicted proteins | sample 1673081 | NCBI WGS metagenome assembly OLOL01 (sample SAMEA3136753, study PRJEB25190) | human gut metagenome
ACAAGCCGGAGTTCGCCGGCGCCGTCGAGGCGGCGGCCTCTACCGGTGGCCAGATCATGCCGCCCATCATGGGCGCGGCCGCGTTCCTCATGGCCGAGTACATGGGTGTGACCTATGGTCAGGTCACACTCTGGGCGATCCTGCCCGCCGTGCTGTATTTCGGCGGCATCTTCATCTCCGTGCATCTCGAGGCCAAGAAGCTCGGCCTCAAGGGCATCCCGCGCTCGGAGCTGCCCCGCTTCAAGTACCTCATCCGCAACGTCTATCTGCTGCTGCCGCTTGTGTTCCTGATCTGGATGGTCACGGCGAACATCCGCTCGCTGCAGTTTTCCGCCGCGATCGCCATCCTGATCTCCATCGCCGTGAGCCTGGTCGGCACCATCTGTGACGCCTCGGCCGAGGTGCGGGAGACCAAGACCGGCAGCGTCGCCGGCATCACCGCCAAAAAGACCGGCCGCATGATCCTCGACTCGCTCGAGGCCGGCGGCAAGGGCAGCATCACCGTCGCCGTGGCCTGCGCCATGGCCGGCATGATCGCGGGCTGCATCACCGTCACGGGCCTGGCGTCCAAGCTCATCAGCGGCGTCATTGCGATCAGCAGCGCCATCCCGAACCCGACGCTCTCGCTGCTGCTGGCGCTGTTCCTGACGATGCTCTGCTGCATCGTGCTCGGCATGGGCGTGCCCACGACCGCCAACTACTGCATCATGGCCTCCACCTGCGCGCCGATCCTCATCACGCTCGGCATCCCGAAGGTCGCGGCCCACTTCTTCGTGTTCTACTTCGGCATCGTCGCCGATATCACGCCGCCGGTCGCGCTGGCGGCCTACGCCGGCTCCGCCATCGCCAAGTCCGACCCCATGAAGACCGGCATCAATGCCACGAAGCTCGCCATCGCGGCGTTCATCGTGCCGTACATCTTTGCGATGAACCCCTCCATGCTGCTCATGGATCAGGGCGTGCTCGCCGCCATTCAGGTCATCATCACGTCGTGCCTCGGCATCTTCGGCATCGCCGCCGCGCTCGAGGGCTATATCGTCACGCGCGCGCCCTGGTGGCAGCGCATCCTGCTCGCCGCCGGCGGCCTGTGCCTGATCGACCCGGAGTTCATGACCGACGTCGTCGGCGTCGCGGTCATCGTGGTCGTCATCGTGCTGCAGATCGTCCTGCGCAAGCACAGCAAGCCCGCCGCCGCGTAAAAAAACCGGAACCTTTCGCTCGGATGCACGTCAGAGTATCTGACGTGCATCTTTTTGCGCGCCGCGCGCCGCCCGGCCCTGGGGTTTACACACGCGGGCCGGCGGCGTATAATATTCCCGTGCGAAGATTCGGAAAGGAGCGATCTGCATGAAACGAAACATCCCGGCGCTCGTGCTGGCGCTGGCGCTCGCGCTGTCTCTGGCCGCCTGCGGCCGCAGCGAGAAGACCGCCGCGTCCGCCCAGCCGACGGCTGCGGCCGACAAGGCGGGGAACATCACCCTCTGCCCGACGTATGACGACGGCAAGGGCGGCTATTTTTCCGTCACGCTGCCGGCCAGCTGGGGCGACGATTACCTGACCGAATGCGGCGCCAACGACGGCGGCTATTACGTCGGCTTTTACGAAAAGACCGACCACAACAACGGTCTGGGCGGCTTTCTGTTCATGCTTGAGGTCTTTCCCACCGATTATGACTATACCGTGCTGCCGGAGTATCAGGCCATCTGCGGCCTGACCGTCGACGGCGCGAACTACAACCTCATTGCCGAGCTGCCGACCGACGTGCAGTTCGCCAACGAGAACGCCGACCTCTACCGCAGTATGTCCAACGACTTTTCGGCCATCCTCAAGAGCCTGACCTTCTCCAAGGGCGTCACGCGCACGGAGGTCACGGCGCCCACGCAGACGTCCGGCAGCGGGTCGTGAAAACGCAGTGCGTGCAAAAAACACCGTCTCCCATCCGGGAGACGGTGTTTTTTGTTGGATGCCGTGCGGTTCCCTCCGGCGGCGCCGGTGGGGCAGTGCGCGTCCCACGTTCACCTCATCCGTCGCGGCGGAACGCGCCGTCGGCATACGCATACACCGCGCAGCCGAGCGCGGCGGCGTCGGCCGCGTCGTGCGTGGCGAGCACGAGGGTCTTGTCTTTCGCCGCGTCCGCGACCAGAGCGGTCACGCGCTGCCGCAGCGCCGCGTCCAGCCCGCGAAACGGCTCGTCGAGCAGCAGCACCGGCGCGTCATACGCCAGCGCGCGCGCGATGGCCACGCGCTGCTGCATGCCGCCGGAGAGCGCCGCGGGGTACTGGTCGCGCGCATCGCTCAGCTCCAGCCGCTCGAGCCACGCCAGCGCCTGCGGCATGGTCTGCGCCCGGTCGGAGAGCACGGCGTTGACGTTTTCCGCCGCCGTGCGCCACGGCAGCAGCCGCGGCTCCTGAAAGACGCAGGCCATGCGCCCCGGCGACACGCGCACCGTGCCGCCGTCCGGCGCGCGCAGCCCGGCGAGCACGCGCAGCAGCGTCGTCTTGCCGCAGCCGGACGGGCCCATGAGCGCGATGTGCCCGCCGTCGGGCACGGTGAGATCGACGGCGCGCAGGACGGCACGGCCGTCATACGTCACGGTGAGGTCACGTGTTTCGATCATGCGCTGCCGCCTCCTTTCCCGCGCGGAGTGAGTGCGCGCAGCACCAGCCGCTCGAGCCCGACGCTGAGCAGGATGACCGCGAGCGTCCAGGCGAAGAGGTCGGTGGTCTGTAGGTACAGCTTCGATTCATAGATCATGCGGCCGATGGCGCTGTGCGGCACGGTGAGCACCTCGGCGGCGATGCCGGCCTTCCAGCCGAAGCCGAGGCCCGAGCGCAGCGCGGCCAGAAAGTGCGGCCGCACGCTCGGCACATAGATCCGCCGCAGCACGCGCCCGCGCGGCCAGCTGTACACCCGCGCAAGCTCGAGCAGCGCGGGGTCGGCGCTGCGGATGCCGGTGCAGACGTTGCTCCACACGACGGGCAGCACCATGAGCAGCGCGATGAACACCGGCAGCCAGTCGCGCGCGATCCAGATGAGCGCGAGCACGACGAACGACGCCACCGGCGTGGACTTGACGACCGTCATGAGCGGGCGCAGCAGCGCGTCGGCGGTTTTCGATATCATGCACGCGGCGGCCAGCGCCACGCCGAGCACGACCGCCCCCGCCACGCCGAGCAGCACCCGGCCGATGGACACGGCCGTGATGCGCCAGAACGCCCCGGTCGCGGCAAGCGCGCAGAGCCTGCGCACGACCGTCCACGGCGCGGGCAGCAGCAGCTCCCGGTGCACGAGCAGCGCCAGCGCCGCCCACACGGCAAGCCAGAATGCGAGCGTCAGCGCGCCGCGGGCAAAGCGCTTCATTTCAGGATGCAGTAAAAGCTCTCCGCCGGCACCTCGCCGCCGATGCTCTGCGGGGCGACGGTGCTCAGCGCCGTGAGAAACTCCGTCAGCGCGGCCTGCATGTCCGCGCCGGACACGAAGCAGACGTTGCAGTTCGGGATGGCCTTGGCGGCCACGGCGGCCTTGGCGAAGATGCCGGCATCCTCGATCATCTGGCCGGCCTGGTCGGGCTCGGCCGTCAGGTACTCGATGGACGCCTGATACTCGGTCAGGAACGCCTTGACCTCGTTCGGGTGCTCATCGGCAAACGCCTTGCGCACGACGACGCAGCCCTGCACGAGGCTGCCGGCCGGGGCGACCTTGTCCCACTCGGCGGTCAGGTCGAGCGCGACGGTGAGGGCGGGGTTGGCCGCGCGGGCGATCGTGACCATCGGCTCCGGCAGCACGGCGATGTGCACCTCGCCGGAGGCGAGCGCCGTGTTGAGCTCCGCCGGCTGGGCATAGGTGTTGTCGATGGTGATGTCCGTGCCGACGGTCAGGCCATTTTTCTCGCACAGGTACTGGAAGATGAACGTCGGGTTCTGCACGGGGACGCAGACGTTCTTGCCGCGCAGGTCGGCAAAGGACGTGATGCTCTCCGTGCCGTCGGTCACGACGTAGAGCACGCCGCGCGTGTTGAGCGCGAGCACCTGCACGGCGCCGTCGGTCTTGTTGTAGAGCGCGGCGGCGGCGTTCGTCGGCAGGGCGGCGATGTCGGCCGTGCCGTTGACGAGCGCGGCGGTGGTGTTGCTCGGGTCGGTCTCGACGGTGAAGTTGTAGCTCAGCGCGGTCGTGCCGGCCTTGCTGTCGGACATGAGCTTGGCCATGCCGAAGCCGGTCGTGCCGTTGAGCGCGACGACGTTGACGGTCAGGTCCTTGTCGACGGCGGTGTCCGTGTCCTTCTGGCCGCAGGCGGCGAGGGCGAACACCATGATGACGGCCAGCAGCACCGCCGTGAGTTTGCGCAGATGGGTCATTGCAGATCTCTCCTTTTCGTGTAGCCGCCCGCCGGAAGAGACAAAAAATGCCATGCTCGGAAGGCATGGCGGTGCAGCAGTGCACGCACGCAGCCTTCCACCTCATGGGCGATTCGGTGTCAGATTCGGTGCGGGATCGGCGGCGGCCGGGCCGGAAGCACAGCTTGCGGCGCGGGCGCATAGTTTGCTGTAATTATGCCACGGAAAGGCAGGCGTGTCAAGCATTTGCGCCGGAATTTCCAAAAGCTGCACACGGGCGGAAAAGTGTGCGGATTTGTGAAAAATTCTCGCAGTTTGTCGTTATCAAAACGACGGGACTGGGCATTGAAAATTTTTCATAGATATTGTATGATGGGAAGCAGGGAATCCTGCGTCCGGCCGGAATAGGAGCCGGCCGGTGCAAATTTGTTGGAAAGGGAACTGAAAAAATGGAACAGATTGATTACAAATTCATTGACCAGGTCCTCGCAGATCACGCCTGTGACGCCTCGCAGATCATTGCGATCATGCAGGACGTGCAGGGAAAATACCGTTATCTGCCGAAAGACGCGCTGCGCTACATTGCGGACAAGGTGGGCATCAGCGAGTCGAAGATCTACGGCGTGGCAACGTTTTATGAGAACTTCTCGCTCGACGTGAAGGGCAAGTACGTGCTCAAGGTCTGCCGCGGCACGGCGTGCCACGTGCGCAAGTCCGGCAACGTCCTGCAGGCACTCTATGACGCCACCGGCCTGAGCGAGAGCAAGCCGACCTCGGACGACGGCCTGTTCACCATCGAGATCGTGTCGTGCCTCGGCGCGTGCGGCCTGAGCCCGGTTGTCATGGTCAACGACACGGTGCACCCGGCCATGACCCCCGACAAGGCCGTGGATCTCATCGAGGAGCTGCGTGCAAAGGAGGGTGCGTAATGCGTCAGAGAATCGAATCCTTGGAGCAGTTCCGCGCCCTGCAGGCCGAGTACATGGCCGCGCGCGATGCGGAAAAACGTAAGATCCTCGTCTGCTGCGGCACGGGCTGTGTCGCCGGCGGCAACCTGAACGTCTACCACGAGCTCAAAAAGCGCATGGACGAGCTCGGCATCCCGTGCGAGGTGTCCCTGACCGAGCACCACGCCGACACCATCGGCCTGAAAAAGTCCGGCTGCCACGGCTTTTGCGAGATGGGCCCGCTGGTGCGCATCGAGCCGGAGGGCTGGCTGTACACGAAGTGTCAGGTCAGCGACGTGGAGGAGATCATCCAGAAGACCATCCTCGGCGGCGAGTTCATCGAGCGCCTGGGCTACAACCAGAACGGCGAGCTGTATGAGCGCCAGGAGGACATCCCGTTTTACAAAAAGCAGACCCGCCGCGTGCTCGAGCACTGCGGCCATATCGACGCGGAATCCATCGAGGAGTACCTGTCCATCGGCGGCTACGGCGCGCTGGCCAAGGCCCTGTTCGAGATGCAGCCGGACGAGATCGTCCAGGCCGTGAGCGATTCCGGCCTGCGCGGCCGCGGCGGCGCGGGCTTCCCGACCGGGCGCAAGTGGGCGCAGGTCGCGGCACATACGGAAGAGCCCGTCAAGTACATCGTCTGCAACGGCGACGAGGGCGACCCCGGCGCCTTCATGGACCGCTCCTGCATGGAGGGCGACCCGCACAAGGTCATCGAGGGCATGATCGTCGCGGGCGTGGCCACCGGCTCGACCGAGGGCTACATCTATGTCCGCGCCGAGTACCCCATGGCCGTGCACCGGCTGACCATCGCCATCGAGCAGGCCAAGGAGCTCGGCCTGCTGGGCGACAACATCCTCGGCAGCGGCTTCAACTTCCACATGCACATCAACTGCGGCGCAGGCGCGTTCGTCTGCGGCGAGGGCTCGGCCATGACCGCGTCCATCGAGGGCAACCGCGGCATGCCGCGCACGAAGCCCCCGCGCTCCGTCGACAAGGGCCTGTACGGCAAGCCCACCTGCCTGAACAACGTCGAGACGTTTGCCAACGTGCCCGACATCATCAAAAAGGGCGCGGACTGGTTCAAGTCCGTCGGCACGGAGGGCAGCTCCGGCACGAAGGCCTTCGCCCTCACGGGCAACGTCGTCAACACCGGCCTGATCGAAGTGCCTATGGGCACGACGATGCGCGAGGTCGTGTACGACATCGGCGGCGGCATCAAAAACGGCAAAGCGTTCAAGGCCGTGCAGATCGGCGGCCCGTCCGGCGGCTGCCTGACCGAGGCGCACATGGACCTGCCCATGGACTTTGACTCGCTGAAAAAGGCCGGCGCGATCATCGGCTCCGGCGGCCTCGTCGTCATGGACGAGGACACGTGCATGGTGTCTATCGCGCAGTTTTTCATGAACTTCATCTGCAACGAGTCGTGCGGCAAGTGCACCCCGTGCCGCGAGGGCACGACCCGTATGCTCGACATTCTCACCCGGATCACCAAGGGCAACGGCCGCCCCGGCGACATTGAGGAGCTGCGCTCCCTCGCCAAGATGATCCAGAACTCCTCCCTGTGCGGTCTCGGCAAAACAGCGCCGAACCCCGTGCTGTCCACGCTCGCCAACTTCGAGGACGAATACCGCGAGCATATCTTCGACAAGAAGTGCCGCACCGGCAGCTGCCGCAGCCTGACGACGTATGTCATCGACCCGGCCATCTGCAAGGGCTGCACGAAGTGCGCGCGCAACTGCCCGGCCGGCGCGATCACCGGCGAGCTGAAAAAGCCGCACCACATCGACACAGACAAATGCATCAAGTGCGGCACCTGCAAGACTGGCTGCCCGTTCGGTGCGATCAAGGAGGCGTGAACCATGGCTGAAGAAAAGAAAATGATCATCGACGGCGTGTCCTGCCCGTTCACGACCGAGCGCAATGTGCTGGAGGTCGCCCGCAACAACGGCATCGACATCCCCTCGCTTTGCTACTGTGAAAACCTGTCCATCTACGGCGGCTGCCGCCTGTGCCTCGTCGAGAACGACCGCGGCAAGATGGACGCCGCCTGCTCCATGCAGCCGCGCGACGGCATGGTCGTGAGCACCCATACAAAGCAGGTGCTCGACAGCCGCCGCACCACGCTGCAGCTGCTGATGAGCAGCCACCGGGCCGACTGCCTGACCTGCGACCAGAGCGGCCGCTGCAAGCTGCAGGAGTACGCCCGCCGCTACCACGTGGACGCGCACCGCTTCGAGCCCAACACCTACTGCACCGAGCCGATGGATCTCTCCTCGCCGAGCATCGTGCGCGACCCGAGCAAGTGCATCCTGTGCGGACTGTGCGTGCGCACCTGCGCTGAAATTCAAAACATCGGTGCGGTCGATTTCAGCGGCCGCGGCAAGAAGGCGCACATCTCCGCCGACTTCGGCAAGACCCTCAAGGATACCGACTGTGTCGGCTGCGGCCAGTGCGCCGCCGTGTGCCCGACCGGCGCGATCACGATCCGCAACGAGACCGAAAAGTTCTGGTCGATACTGCAGGATCAGACCCGCAAGGTCGTCGTGCAGTACGCGCCGAGCGTGCGCGTCGGCATGGCCGAGCGCTTCGGCCTGCCCGCCAATGAGCCCTGCACCGGCAAGCTCGTCGCCGCGCTGCGCCGCCTCGGCGTCGACGTGGTGTACGACACGAACCTCACGGCCGACCTGACGATCATGGAGGAGTCGGCAGAGTTTCTCGAGAAGGTCAAGACCGGCGCGAAGCTGCCGATGTTTACCTCCTGCTGCCCCGGCTGGATCCAGCATGTGGAGCACCGCCACCCGCACCTCATGCCCCAGGTGAGCACCTGCGGCAGCCCGATGGCGATGTTCGGCTCGCTCATCCGCAAGCAGTTTGCGGGCGAGAACGTCTACTCCGTGGCCATCATGCCCTGCACCGGCAAGAAGTTCGAGGCCGCGCGCCCCGAGCTGGAAAAGGACGGCGAGCGGCTCATCGACCTCGTCATCACGACGAGCGAGCTGTGCGACATGATCGAGGAGGCCGGCATCGACTTTGCCAACCTCCCGGACGAGGAGCCCGACGCCCCGCTCGGCGACTACACCGGCGCCGGCGTTATCTTCGGCGTGACCGGCGGCGTGACCGAGGCCGTCATCCGCCGCGTGCTCGACGATGCCAGCCCCAATACCCTGCAGACCATTGCCGAGTGCGGCGTGCGCGGGCTCGAGGGCATCAAGGCCTTCACCGTCACGGCCGGCGATCTGACCATCCGCATCGCGGTGGCCAACGGTCTGGCCAACGCCGACAAGCTCATCGCCAAGGTCGAGTCTGGCGAGGAGCAGTTCGACTTCATCGAGGTCATGGCCTGCCCGAACGGCTGCATCGGCGGCGGCGGCCAGCCCCCCGCCTGCAACAAGCGCAAGGCTGAGCGCGCCGAGGCCATCTTCAAGGCAGACGAAGCCTGCGCCCTGCGCATCCCGCAGCAGAACCCCGACCTGGGCTATGTCTACGACACCCTGCTCCAGGGCCGCGCCCACGAGCTGCTGCACATCCACTACCCGGCCCACGGCCAGCACAGCTGACCCGCCGCAAGGCCAAGCCGGGGAAACCCCATCTGACCCGAAACGTGCATGGAAGGACCCTTCCATGCACGTTTTTTCGTTTTGCTGTCACGCGACGCAGCACCGGCAGCGCTGATGACGCTTTTCCCTGTGCGGGACTGTGTGCCCTGGCCGTCCCCTCGAGGGGACGGCTGGAAAAAGCACCGTCTCCCGACTGGGAGACGGTGCTTTTGCGTTCTTTGCACACAATTTTTTGCGTTCTTTGCGCGCGTTTTACTTCTTTTTCGCTGCGGCGGCTGTCCGTCGTCGTCTCGTCGCCCTCGAGCGAGATGGCGCGGCGCTGGCCCTCAAACTTTCCGGCGCAGAACGTGTCCGCCCAGTCGAGGAGCTTCGGCAGATTCTTGACCGGGTTACGGTTGCGGTAGTCAATGGCCTGCTCGACGCTGAATTTTTTGATCTTGTCTGACAGCAGCATGAAAATTTCCTCCTTTGTGACACTAAAAAACACACCATTTGCCTTGCTTTGTCTATATCTTAGCATGCATTTTTTGCCGAAAAACGGTCAAAATGTGCCATGTGGGCGGTTTGGATGCAGACTGTGACAAGCGTCACAAAACGGCGGTCATGCCGCCGAGCAGGATGCCGAGATTATCCGACCAGATATCGGGAAACTGACTCAGCGGCAGGGGATTTTCCCCGCTGCCCGCCTCGATCGTGAAGCCGGGGCGGCGGTAGTCCTGAATGAACCAGTCCTTATACCCCGCGTGGCCGGCGGCGTAGGGCGTGGCCGCGACGTCGTAGCCGCTCACGGCGGCAAACTGCCGGGCGATCGCTTCGCTTCCCGGCACGTCGTAGCCGTCATACTGCCAGTAGATGACGCGGCCCTGCGTGTGGTACGACAGGGTGAGCAGCGGGTCGAGCGCGCGGGTGAAGCCGTACATCGCCAGGCTCTCGGGCGCGACGAGCGGCGCCGGGCCAACATAGTCGCGCGGGCCGGGGCGCGTGTAGCCCGCGGCGAATTTGATCTCGCGCGCGGTGCTCCACCCGGCGGGGTACTGTAGGTTGAGGTCGATGCCGCGGATGTTCGCCTTCCAGCCGGATGGGAAGGGAATGTCGGGGTAGTTTTCAGCGAGCGCCTTTGCCGCGGCGGTGGTCTCGGCGTCGAGCGCGCCGGTCACAAGGTCGATGCCGTCCGGGTCCACGGCCGGAGCGAGCACGAGCGTGACCCTGGGCAGCAGGTCACGGATGTTCTGCCCCTCCATGTCGCCGCCGTCGCCGAGGCGGGCGCACAGCTGCTCGCAGAACGTGAGCAGCAGCGGCGTCGTGATCCACTCGTTGGCGTGGTGCGCGGCGTTGTAGAACACGAGCTTCGGCCCGCTGCCGAGCGTCAGATACCACAGCGGGCGGCCGAGCACGCTGCGGCCGAACTCCCCGACCGCGAGCATGGGATAGCGCGCGGCCAGCCCGCGCACGACGTACCCGATGAGCGCCGAGGAATAGGGAATGTCCGCCGGCGTGACGGAAAACGGCAGCGGGATCGTCAGCGCCCGGCCGAGCGGCAGGCGCTCGGGGTCGAGGTAGGGATTGGCGAGCGCGATGGCGTCCACGCTCGTGCCGTACTGCCGCGCGAGGGCGGAAAACGTGTCGCCCGCGCGGATGGTGCGCGTGACGAAGCCGGTGTAGTACGGCAGCAGTGCGCGGTGCGTCCGCGCGCCCGCGATGCCGTCCGGCGTGAGGGCGTTCGCCGCCTGAAACGCGCGCACGGCCGCTGCCGTCTGTGCGCCGAAGATGCCGTCGAGCGCGCCCGGCGTCTGTCCCGCGCGCTGCAGGCCCAGCTGCAGCAGCGACACGAGCGCGCCGCGGTCGCCCTGTTTTAAGGTTTGCGTCATGAAAATGCCTCCGATGCATCGAATTACCAAAACTGGCTCCGTACATCGTATGCACGCCGCCGCAGGCATTTGCGCCCCGGCAGGCAATCGAGCAAGAATGTTCCGCCGCTATTTTGTCCGAAACCCGGCATACTGATACTGCACGCGCAAAGGGGGGATTTTTTGCGGAAACAACCACATTTTTTGCGCCGATTTGCCGTCACGGCGGCGGTCGCGCTCGCGCTGTGCGTGGGCGTGTCGGCGCAGGCGGCGTCGCTCGTGCCGCTCGGCCGGGCCGTCGGCATTCAGATGACGACGGCGGGCATGCTCGTGGCGGATCTCGCCGAGGTGGACACGCCCGGCGGCAAGGCCACGCCTGCCAAGGACGCGGGGCTGCTGCCCGGTGACGTGATCTGCCGCATCGACGGCCGGGACATCGCGTCCTCGGCGGACTTTCTCGCCGCCATGGACGCGGCGTGGGACACCATGTCCGTGACCGTGCTGCGCAGGGGCGCGGAGGTCACGGCGACGGTCACGCCCGCCGTCACGGCCGACGGCACGCGGCAGCTCGGGCTCTGGCTGCGCGACGGGGTGACGGGCGTCGGCACGCTCACGTACTATGACCCGGCCACGGGGCGCTACGGCGCGCTCGGCCACGGCATCTCGGACGAGGCGAGCGGCGTGCTCATGCCGCTGCGCGACGGCAGCGTGCTCTCGGCCGTCATCGCGGACGCGCGCCCCGGCGGCCACGGCACGGCCGGCGAGCTCGTCGGCAGCTTCGATCCCGGCGACCGCATCGGCGGCATCGAGCGCAACTGCCTGTTTGGCATTTTCGGCACGCTGGACGCGCCGCCGGCCGGGGACGCGGTCGAGACGGCATCCGCCGACGCGGTGAAAACCGGCGGCGCGACCATCCTGTCCACGGTTGCGGGCGAGGACGTGCGGGCGTACACGGTGGACATCAGCCGGGTGTATCATGACGGCGGGTGCACGCGCTTTCTCATCACCGTCACCGACCCGGACCTGCTGGCCGCGACCGGCGGCATCGTGCAGGGCATGAGCGGCAGCCCCATTTTGCAGGACGGCAGGCTCATCGGCGCGGTGACGCACGTGCTGCTCGCAGACCCCGCCAAGGGCTACGGCGTGAGCATCGACGACATGCTCGAGGCGTCGGCGGCGCAGGACAAGGCAGCGTAAGACAACACATTCTGGATGCGTGCGGGCGCGCCGGGCACTACCCGGCGCGCTTTTGCTTGTGTGCGGATCGCAGGGCGGGGTGTTTCGGTGTAAGGGGAAGGCGGCACGGCGCTTTGCACCGCGACGGAGGGGGGGTGCAGATACGCGGCTGGTACAAACTGAGCGTGTCAATCCCTCAGTCAGCCTGACGGCTGCCAGCTCCCTTTACACAAGGGAGCCAGGGGGTGCGGGACGGACGTGCCGCACGGCTTGACATATTTGCCAAATGTGATATTCTGTTTTTATTCATTTTGCCCGGTGCGGCCGGGCCGCGGAAAGAGAGGCGCAGCATGAAATACGCATTTGACAACGCAAACCTTCTCGACGGCACGAAGGATATGTGCGTACAGCCCGGACTGTGCGTGCTCACGGACGGCGAGACCATCACGGACATTGTGCCGGCCGGCACTGCCCCGGCGGGGTACACACGCATCGACCTGCGCGGGCGCTATCTGCTGCCCGGACTCATCAACATGCACGTGCATCTGGCCGGCAGCGGCAAGATCCAGAAAAAGCAGCGCGACAACGAAAAGCTCGTGCGCCGCATCCTCGGAAACCCCGTCGCGCGCGGCCGGGTCATCGACCGGCCGAAGGCGAAACGCAACGCCCGGCTCGACGCCGGGCTTGACCCCCTGCTCGCCTGAGCGGGACACTCTATATATTAAAACCAGGTGATACTATGAAAGCGCTTTCCCAGCCGCTGTTCGCCTCCCTGCGTGGGTACGACCGGGCGCAGCTCGGGCCGGATCTGTTCTCCGGCGTGCTCATTGCGCTGCTGTCCATCCCGATCTCGATGGGCTATGCTCAGCTGGCCGGCCTGCCGCCGGTCTACGGGCTGTACGGGTCGCTGGTGCCGATTCTGCTGTTTGCGATGCTCAGCACGACGCGGGAGTTCATCTTCGGCGTCGACGCCGCGCCGGCCGCCATGATCGGCGCGGTGCTCACGTCGCTCGGCGTCACGCCCGGCGGCGCGGAGGCCATGCGCATCGTGCCGGTGCTGACGCTGTACGTCGCACTGTGGCTGGCCGTGTTCGCACTCGTGCACGCGGACAAGGCCGTCGATTACATCTCCGAGCCCGTCATGGGCGGGTTCATCAGCGGCGTCTGCTGCGAGATCATCCTCATGCAGGTGCCAAAATTGCTCGGCTCCGCGACCGGCACGGGCGAGCTGTTCGAGCTGCTGGGGCACGTTTTTGATGCAGCGAAAGTTATCAACTGGCCCACCGCCGCGCTCGGCTTCGGGACGCTCGCAATTTTGCTCATCGCGCCGCGCAAGTGGCCGAAGGTGCCGTGGGTGCTCGTGATGATGGTGCTGGGCGGGCTGCTCGGCGCGTTCGCGCCGCTGGACGACTGGGGCGTAGCGCTGCTGGCCGCCGTGCCGCGCGGCCTGCCGAAGGTCGTGCTGCCGGACCTCACCGCGCTGCCGTTTACGCAGGCGCTCGTGGCGACGCTGCCGGTCGCGGCCGTCATTCTGGCCGAGACGCTGCTGGCCTCGTCCGGCACGGCGCAGAAAAACGGCTACCGCCTCAACGGCCGCCGCGAGATCGTGACGTATGCCGTGGGCAACGTCGCCGCCGGGCTCGTCGGCTGCTGCGTCGTGTCGGGCAGCGTGTCGCGCACGGCCGTCAACGAGCGCAACGGCGGCAGGACGCAGCTCGTGTCCGTCATGGCGAGCATGACCATGCTCGTCGTGCTGCTCGTCGCCACGCCGCTCATCCGCTTTCTGCCCGTGCCGGTGCTGACGGCCATCGTCGTCAACGCGCTCATCGGGGCGACGGAGTTCGGCATCGCGCGGCGGCTCTGGCGCGTCAACCGCGTGGAGCTCGGCATCTTCACCGGGGCGTTTTTCGGCGTGCTGCTGCTCGGCGCGATCAAGGGCGTGCTCGTGGGCATGGTGCTGTCGTTCATCGACGTGCTCATGCGCGCGGCAGCGCCCCAGCGCACCTTCCTCGGTACGCTGCCGGGCAAGGCCGGGTTTTTCCCGATCGACCGCGTCAGCGGCGTGCAGGCGCTGCCGCACATCGTGCTCTACCGCTTCAGCGGCAGCCTGTTTTTCGCCAACATCCGCCGCTTCCAGGAGGACATCGAGGGCGCGGTGCAGCCTGATACGCAGGCCGTCATCGTCGACGGCAGCGCCATCGTGAGCGTGGACATCACGGCGTGCGACCGGCTCGTCGTGCTCAACCGCAAGCTGCGCGCGCAGGGCGTGCGCTTTTACCTGACCGAGCACATCGGCGAGGTCAACGACCAGCTGCGGCACTTCGAGGCCGGGGAGCTGATCGAATCCGGCGCGGTGCGCCGCACGATCCAGGGCGCGCTGCGCGATGCCGACGCGGCCGTCGACATCGGCGGGGCGCAGCAGCGCATCCCCGACAACATGGACGATATCCGCCAGCTGCAGGAGCTCGAGTGGCTCTACGGCGCGGACGCCGAGGTGCAGATCGAGCGCAACGTGCAGCTCCTGCTCGCGCGCATGCGCACAACAGAGGACAAGGACGCGCGCCGCACGATGCTCGAGCATTTCCTCAACGAGGACTTTCACTTCGGCAGCATCGACACCGACGAGGTGCTGCTGCACCTCGAGGGCCACACGGACGAGCTGGCCGTGCTGCTCGGCAACTCCGAGGACGATGTGTTTACCGACCTCGAGGCCGAGCGCGACAGCCTCTTCGACCGTGTCGAGCAGGAGCACCCCGAGTTCGTCGAGCACGTGCGCGAGCGGCGCGACCACTTCGACCACGATTTCCGCGCAAATCATCCCACGAGCGCGGCGCGCATCGAGGCCCGCCGGACGCAGCTGCACGCGCGCATCGAGCACGAGCGCGCCGAACGCAGCGCTCGCCGCGCCCAGCATCAGGCGGAGCTGTCCGAGCGGCACGCCGAGCACATGGCCGCGTATCAGGAGCGGCACGAGCAGCACGCCACCGAGCAGCAGCTGCGCCATGAGCAGCAGCTCGAGGCGCGCCTGCGCCGCCAGGCGGAGAAGCAGGTGGCGCGCGAGCAGCGGCAGGCGGCGGAGCTGGCCCGCAAGGCGCAGTACGCGGCCGAGAAGGCCCAGCGCCACGCGCAGCACGCGGCGGAGCGCGCGCAGCGGCAGGCCGATCATCTGGCAGAAAAAGCGCAGCGTCATGCCGACCATGCGGACGAGCGTGCGCAGCGCCATACCGAGCGCGCGGATGCCCGCGGCCACCGCGAGGACGACCGGGACTGAGCGCGCGGCGCAGATACAAAATACAGTATGAAGCGGAAGGGGCAGCCGTCCCTTCCGCTTTTTGCTGCGTGCAGGCGGTGCCGCCGGTCGTGCGCCGGCCGAAGCGGCGGTTTTCGGGCTTTGCCGTGCGCAGCGGGTCGGCTGCTGTCGCGGTGACAAGACACGTGTCGGAATATTGGTTTACATAACACATATATGCATTCGACACATTCTGTCTGTCGAACGCAGGCGAGATATTGCGGTTTGCTTCGAAAAATTGTACCTTTCGACGGTTATGATCGGATTATGTCAACAGAAAACTAGAGCAATTCGCCAAAAATCACATTGTTCTCGCATTCCAGATATGGTAAAATATCCTCGCAAGACAGGGGAAACGAGCGATTTGGCAGAGAGCTGACCGCAAGCCTGAATTTTTGCGGAGGAGAATGTTATGGAAACGAAAATCAGTGTTCTGCTGGCTGATCCCGGCGAACAGTACCGCGCGGCCTATTCCAAGGCGATCGGCCAGGAGACGGATATGGAACTGGTCGCCCAGACGGACAATGGGCTGCGCGCGGAAGAACTCATCACCAAATTCCAGCCCGACGTCGTGGTGCTCGACCTCGTGCTGCCGAATCTGGACGGCCTGTCCCTGCTGACGCATCTGCGGGCGAAAAACGCATCGTCGCGCGTGATCGTCACCTCCGCGATCTGCAACGATCAGGTGCTGATGGAGTGTGCGGAGCTCGGCACGACGTACTTTATGCAAAAGCCGTTTGACCCGCCGCTGCTCGTGCAGCGCATCCGCCAGACGGCCCGGCCGCGCCAGCGCACCGGCGGCGCGGGCACGCAGCTCGCCGCGGCAGAGCCCGAGCCCTCGCTCGAGAGCGTCGTCACCGACGTCATCCACGAGATCGGCGTGCCCGCGCACATCAAGGGCTACCAGTACCTGCGCGAGGCGATCTTGCTGACCATCGACGACATGGACATCATCAACTCCGTGACGAAGGTGCTCTATCCCGAGGTCGCGCGCAAGTTCAACACGACGCCCTCGCGCGTCGAGCGCGCCATCCGGCACGCGATCGAGGTCGCGTGGGATCGCGGCGATATCGAGACGCTGCAGAAGTTTTTCGGCTACACGGTCTCGAACATCAAGGGCAAGCCGACGAACTCGGAGTTCATCGCCATGATCGCCGACTGCCTGAGCCTGCGGCAGAAGCAGGCGAGCGTGCACTGAATGCGCAGCAGGAGAAAAAGAGGATGCAGAAAGCCCTCGGACGAAATGTCCGAGGGCTTTCTGTATGGATCTCATTCGAGGCGGGCCTTGCCCCCTCGAGCTCCCCTGCGGCTGTGTGTGGCCTGCTGCGCGGCGGGTTTTGGATGAAGCGCAGGGGAAGCCCCCGGACGGTTGTCCGAGGGCTTTCTTCATGGATTTCATTCGAGGCGGGCCTTGCCCCTGCGGCTTCGGCGGCGGGCTGTGCCGCCCGGCTACAGCAAAGCCCCCGGACGAAATGTCCGGGGGCTTGCTGTGCGATTGGGGGAAAACTTTGCGGGGGAGACTTGCGGGGGCAAAGCTTTATGCGCTGCGCCTGCTCAGCCGAACAGGGCGAGGAAATCATCGAGATTGCGGTAGCTGCCGCCCTGCGGCGTCAGATCCGGCGCGGAGGCGTAGGCGCTGCCCGGCGTGGCCGTGACGGCGAGGGTGGCCGAATCGACCTGCGTGCGCAGCGTGATCTGGCTCGGCGTGAGCGAGATGTACAGCGGCGACGCCGCGATGTTTGCCGTGATGTTCAGCGCCCCGTCGGCATAGCCGAACGCGGAGATCGCACCGACGACATTCGCAAACGACAGGTGCTCGAAGAAGTAGGTATAGGCCTCGATGGCGTTCTGCACGGTCTGGCGGTCGACGCCCGGCGTGATGGTGAGCACGGCGTAGAGCGCCCGCTCGAGCGAGTTCATGGACGCCTCGACGTGGTGCCAGCCGTAGTCGATATAGACGCGGTCGTTCCAGAACGTGACGGTCAGGTCGCGGCCGAGGATCTGCGACACGGCGCGCGCTGCGACGGGCTTGCCGAGCGAGAGCACGACATCGGTATCGAGGCTGTAGCCGTTGACGGACACGGTCGCGTCCATGCCCATGGCCTGCGCGCCGACATAGCGCTCGAGCACGGGGGCGAAGGGCTGCAGCTGCGAGAGGGTGACATAATTGCCGTTCGTGGGATGCAGCGTGGTGGCGGAGCCGGACGTGCCGGTGATCGTCACGCGCACCGTCCAGCCAGAGGCCGTGACGGTCACGCTGTTGGCCGAGAGCGCGGTGGAGACGGCGTTGCCCGCGATGTTGAGCTGCGCGTGCAGCGCGTTATTCGACCACGCGAGGTCCTGGATGCTGTCCACGGCGGACTGCGGCGTGAGCTCGCGGAAAAACTGCGCGTAGGCATTGCCGGCGGCAGCGGCGTCGCCCGCGCCGGCGAGCTTGCCCGCCCAGGCGACGAGGTCTTTGATCTCGCTGCCCGTGCCGCTGACGTGGATGTTCCCGGCCGAGACGTACACCGTGCTGCCGATGTACTCGGCCGTGACGGTCACGCCGTCGACCGTGGTGGTGAGCGCGGCGTCATAGCCGCCGGAGGTGCGGGTCACGGTGGCCGTGCCCGAGAGGCTCAGCGGGCCGCTGAGCGCGACGTTGAAGGTCGCGGTTTTGGCGGTCGCCGCGTCCATGAGGGGGCTCACGAGGCTCAGCGCGCCGGTCAGGTCGGTGTAGCCGCTGAGCGACTGCACCTGGAAGCCGCCGTAGTACGGCGTGGCGGTGACGTGCATGCGCGCGCCGCCGAAGTTGAGCGCCACGTCCGCGCGCGTCAGGCGCAGGGCGTCCGGGTTGGTGAGCAGGACGGTGCCGGAGATCATCGGGTCGTTGAGCCGGATGGTCATGCCGGTGTCGGTCTGCTGCATGGCGACGTTTTTCGTCAGCGCGGTCATGCCGGCCGCGTCGAGCGAGATGTTCGGGATCTGCACGCCGAGGTAGCCCGCGACCGTGCGCGCCGCGTCGATCGTGTCGGACGCGCGCAGGACGATCTTCTGGCTGCCGAAGGCGACGTACACGCGCTCGTTGCTGTAGGCGGCGAAGAGGTCCACGCCCGCGACGTTGCCGCGCACCTGGAAGGTGGTCTGGTCAATGTCCACGTGGGCCGTCAGGCCGTAGGACTGGCCGTTGGCCGTGACGGTGAGGCTGTAGTTCGGTGTGCGGCGGAAGAAGTCGCGCACGATGGCCTGCGTGTCCTGCCCGCCGTCGGAGAGCTTGCCGAGGTTGTTGGGGTCGTATTCGGTCTCGAGGTAGTGCTGGAACTCGGTCTGGTCGTCGGTCACGGCGCCGAAGTCCGAGAACACCTCGGTGAGCGTGCTCGTGCAGTTGAGGCTGCCGAGGCCGGACATGGACACGGCGTAGCTCTCCACGGTGTCCATCTGCAGCAGATCCCAGTTGGCGTCAATGGTCCAGACCATGTGCACGGCCGAAAATTCGGGGCTTTTCGACGCGCCGCTGTAGGTGCGCACCTGGTGGCGGTAATACGCGCTCGCGCCGGCCGGCTCGAGATCGAAGGTGAGGGTGTAGGTGCCGTCGTCGTTGGCGGTCATGGTGGGGTTGAGCACCGTGTCGCGGCTGATGACGTAGTTGCTGAGGTTGCGCGGGTCCTGCCCGTAGGCGTCCTCATAGTCCTGCTGCGAGATGGCCACGATCTGGTCGCTCCAGGTGGCGGTGTCGCCGCTGATGGAATCGGCCTTGCGCACGAGGATCGCCCCGTCCTTGAAGTACTTCTGCTCGCCGAGCTTGACGAACAAGCTCGTGCTGATGGCCTCGGTAAAGACGCTGTCGCTCGTGACGACGCGCACGTTGTGCACGGCCTGGTTGTAGTCGATGAAGCCGACCTTTGCCTTCGTCTGGCCGGTCGTCTCGGAGCGGTAGGTCTCCTGATCCATGACGCCGGTCGTAATGTAGATATTGTCCTCTGCGGTCTGGCCGGAGGGGTCGCCGTCCGGGCGGGTAAGCGTCGTGCTCGCGCCGCCGGCGCCGTCATCGTCGCCGACGCCGGCCGCGCCGGGAATGATGATCGCCGCCGCGATCGCCAGCGCCAGCAACGCGCCGCCGATGACATAGGTGCGCTTGCCGTGCTTGCGGCGTGTCGGGCGCGCGGCGCTCTCCGAGGGCACCAGCTCGCTGTCGGCGATGTCCGGCGCGGCCTCGTCCGCCGTCGGCTTGCGCCGCCAGGTCGGCAGATGGAAGGTCTGTTTGCTCATGATATCCGTCTCCCTTGCAGGTGATGTCTGACGTGCATATCGTCAGGAAAATCACATTTCTTCGTGACTTCATTATACGGCAGGGACTTTTCAAATGCATCCTCCGCGCGCGCGAGCGGTAGAAACGTTGGGAGAAGGCGATTCTACCAGCGGGAGAATGACAGGATTTAGGTGGAACGTGGCTCTTGCGGCCGAACGCCCGGCGTGGTATACTCATAGCATGGATGATGTGAGAGGCGCGCTCGCCGCCAACCTTGCCGAGCTGAGAAAAGAAGAAAACCTGACCCAGGCCGAGTTTGCCGCGCAGTTCAATTACTCCGACAAGGCCGTGTCCAAGTGGGAGCGGGGCGATTCCCTGCCCGACGTCGTGATGCTCAAGACCATTGCCGACCTCTACGGTCTGCGCGTGGACGATCTGCTGACGGACGGCGGCGTGGCGGCCGCATACGCCGCAGCGACGGAGTCCGGCGGCGAAAAGCAGCACGACGCCTACCTCATGCCGAAGGTGCTCATCGCCGCCATGTGGGTGACGATGGTGTGGGTCGTCGCGGTCGTCGTGTTTTTGTATTCGCAGTTCAGCATCGGCAAGATGTACTGGATGGCGTTCGTGTGGGCGGTGCCGGTGTCGTTCGCCGTGGCGTTCCTCTTCTCCCGCCACTGGGAGGGGGAGACGACGCTGCAGTGCGTGTTTTCGTCCCTGTTCGTGTGGAGCACGATCACGGCGTTTTATTTTCAGTACCTGCAGTATAACATCTGGGCCGTGTTCTTTGTCGGCGTCCCGGTGCAGATCGCGCTCATCCTCGGCACGAAGCTCCACCGCGCCGGCGTGCACTGGCTGCGCCGGTGAAAAAACCGAAAATACCGCTTGACGGCCGGCCGCGCACGTGCTATACTCCCTCCTAATGACAGGCCGAAAGGCCGGGCGGCGTCCGCGCCGCAGCAGACAGGATATCACCGCGTCTGTGGGACTCATATGCCCCACAGGCGCTTTTTTGTGCGAAAGGAGTCTTTTTATGCGTACACGCACTTCCACCGCGCCCGATGACGCCAAGCGCGTGACCATGCAGGTGTCCACCGTCGGCATCGTGTGCAATGCGGCCCTGACGGTGTTCAAGCTCGTCGCCGGCATCGTGGCGCACTCGTCGGCCATAGTGGCCGATGCCGTGCACTCGGCGTCCGACATTCTCGGTTCGCTGATCGTGATGATCGGCGCGGTCTTTTCCCACAAGGCGGCCGACGCCAGCCACCCCTACGGGCACGAAAAGCTCGAGTGCATCGCGTCCATCCTGCTGGGCAACATCCTCGTGCTCGTCGGCGCAGCCATCGGCTACGCGGGCGTGATGAAGATCGTCCGCGGCGAGACGCTGGCTGCCCCCGGCGTGCTCGCGCTCATCGCGGCGGTCGTGTCCATCGGCGTGAAAGAGGGGCTGTACTGGTACACGATCGCGGCGGCCAAACGCATCCGCTCCGTGTCGCTCAAGGCCGAGGCGTGGCACCACCGGTCCGACGCGCTGTCGTCCATCGGCAGCTTTGCGGGCGTGCTCGGCGCGCGGCTCGGCGTGCCCATCCTCGACCCCATCGCGTCGATCGTCATCTGCCTGTTCATCTTCAAGGTGGCCTACGGCATCTTCCACGAGAGCATCGACCGGCTCGTCGACCGGGCGTGCGACCCGGACACCGTCGCCGCCATGCGCGAGACGATGCAGCGCACCCCCGGCGTCGTGCGCGTGGACGATATCAAGACGCGGCTGTTCGGCAGCCGGACGTATGTCGACGCCGAGATCGCGGTCGACGGCGCGCTGCCGCTGCGGGACGCGCACGTCATCGCCGAGGCCGTGCACCACGAGCTGGAGCGCGACTACCCGGACGTCAAGCACTGCACCGTGCACGTCAACCCGGCGTGACGCGGGCGGGGAAAGAGAAAAAACGTGCGAAGGGCCACCCGAAAGGGCGGCCCTTTTTGCGCGCGCGGCAGACGACAGAATGTCGTTTTCTTCGCGCGGAAAGCGCGGGAAAAGCGCGCTAAGAACGTGCCAAGAGCGTGCTAAGAAACCGCTAAGAAACATTTTGAGGCTCTTTTGTCGACATGAAATCGTGCATCCGCGCGGATTCGACACGGGCGGCGATAAGCGGTTTACATAACACCTGACGTGCGAACGAAAAAGCCTGCGGCCGCAAGGGCTTGCGCGCATGACGGCAGAGGGCGCGCGGGGGTGCGCATGGCGGGCGGCGGGGCGGCGCTGTCGCGGGTGTCGTCACGCGGACGTCTCGCGGCACCGTACCCAACCGTACCGTACAGTACCGTACCATACTGTGTCTTACCTTGCAGCAGGAACATACGGCAAAGCATATCTTACCCTGTCTCTCTCAAAGAAAGCCAGGGGGAAAGAAAGCCGCTGTGGGAAACCGGCGAAAATGTGGAAAACTCTGTGGAAAACTTGTTGCAAGGCGCTCAGACCGCTGCGGGCGGGCGCGGGCGCGGCTGAGCATGGGGCAGTGCCGACAGGGGGGACGTGCGGGTGCGGCAGGGGCTTTTGGTCGGGCACAGTCCGGCGCGTGCTTTCGGCCGGTGCGGGTGTGGTGGACGCTTTTGGCTGGCGCGTTGTGGCGGCCGTGCGGTGCGGGACGCGGGTGCAGCGCGGGGCGCGCTGGCTGGCTTTCTTTCCGAGAGAAAAAACGCTTGACAAGTTATGCAAAAGCATACTAAACTGGAAACAGGGGATCACGCAGGCGGCGGCCGGAGACGGACTTCGGCATCGCCCGCACCGCCGGTCATTCAGCGTATATCCCACGTCCACCTCATCCGTCGCGGCGACTTCGGTCATGCGCTGCGCGTTCGACGCGCGCCTTACCGGCGCTGCCCTCCGCAAAACGGAGACGAAAAACTCCGCCCCGCATCGAACCGATGCTGGGCGGAGTTTTGTGACAGCAGCCGCGCAGGCGCGGCTGCCTTTTCGCTGGCTATCCTGTGCGGCGGCCTTTCCGCAGCCGTTCCTATGTGCCTGCGGCCACCGTGCAGCCTTTCTCACGCGGCCTTCGCGGTCTTGCCCGCGCGCCACGCCTCGAACCGGGTGCGCATATGGTCGTTCAGGCGGCAGAACGCCTTCATCACCGGCCACGACAGCAGGCCGAACACGATGAGGATGAGCGCGCTCTGCAGATTGAGCTTCTGCAGGTTGAAGAGCGTCGGGAAGCCGAAATACGCGATCACGAACAGCACGCCGAGCACGACGATCATCACCTTGCGGATGGTGTTGTACGGCTGGCACGTGCGGTGCACCATCATGAGGCCGACAATGCCCATGACGCCGGTGCAGATCGTGATCATGGCTGTGTCGTCGAGCTGGAAGGCGATATAAAACAGCAGAATGCCCACGACCATCGCCAGATCCGTCATCGCGGCCGGCAGCGCGCGGAAGAGCACGTTGCGCAGGAATTTTCCCTTGACGAGGCTCTCGTTCGGCTCCATGGCGAGGATGAACGACGGGATGCCGATGGTCACGGCGCTCACGAGCGTGAGCTGCGCGGGGCTGAACGGGTACGGCAGCGTGGCAAAGAGCGTGAAAAACGCGAGGCAGAACGAGAAAATGTTCTTGACCAGATACAGCGAGGCGCTGCGCTCGATGTTGTTGATGACGCGGCGGCCCTCCGCCACGACCGACGGCATGGAGGCAAAGTTCGAGTCGAGCAGCACGATGTGCGACACCTGGCACGCCACGTCGCTGCCCGAGGCCATGGCGATGGAGCAGTCGGCCTCCTTGAGCGCGAGCACGTCGTTGACGCCGTCGCCCGTCATGGCCACGGTGTGGCCGTCGGCCTTGAGCGCCTGCACGAGGCTGCGCTTCTGCGCGGGGGTCACGCGGCCGAAGACCGTGTACTTGCCCGCCGCGTCGCGGATGGCCTCCTCGGTCGTGAGCGTGCGCGCGTCGACGAAGCGGTCGGCGTTTTCGATGCCGGCGCGCTTGGCCACCTCGGACACCGTGCGCGCGTTGTCGCCGGAGATGACCTTCACGGCCACGCCCTGGCTGGCAAAGTAGCCGAACGTCTCCGGCGCTTCGGCACGGATCTTATTCGAGAGCAGGATCAGCGCGATGGGCAGAAAGCCGGCGCTGAGCGTCTCGTCCGTGAGCGCGCCGTCATACATGCCCAGCAGCAGCACGCGGCAGCCCTTGGCGGAGTAGCCCTCGATCTGCTCCTGATACGGGTTCTCGCGCCCGGCGAGCAGCACGTCCGGCGCGCCGAGCAGGTACGTCTCCTCGGTGTGGAACGACACACCGCCGTATTTCTTCGCCGACGAGAACGGCAGCGTCGCCGTCGCGTCCTGCGTCTTTTCGCCCGTGAAGTAGCGCCGCAGCGCGGCCATCGTGTCGTTGTCGGCCTGCATGGCGTAGACGTAGTCGGCCATGATCATGCGGATGTCCTCGAGCGTGAAGCGGTCGTCGCACAGGGGGCAGACGTCCTCGACGATCATCTTGTTTTCCGTCACCGTGCCGGTCTTGTCCACGCACAGCGTGTCCACGCGCGCGAGCGTCTCGATGCAGCCGAGCTCGTGCACGAGGGTCTTGCGCTGGGCCAGACGCACGACGCCGGCCACGAGCGCGAGGCTGGTCAGCAGATACAGCCCCTCGGGGATCATGCCGATGATCGAGCCGACCGTGCTCGTCACGGCGATGGGCACGGCGCGGCCGAGCCACACGTATTCCTTGACGAACATCACCACGCCGAGCGGGATGACGAGGATGCCGATCCACTTGACGAGGTTCTGCAGCGAGCGCATCATCTCCGACTGCTGCGGCTTCTTGGCGCGCTTGGCTTCCTGCGTCAGACGCGAGACGTAGGAGTCCGCGCCGACGTCCGTTAGCTGCGCGCGGCACATGCCGCTGACGACGAAGCTGCCCGACAGGAGCTTGTCGCCGGGGTTTTTCTTAATTTCGTCCGACTCACCCGTGATGAGCGCCTCGTTGACGTAGCAGCTATCTTGCGCGACGACGGCGTCGGCATAGATCTGGTTGCCGGCGGCGAAGACGACGATATCGTCGCGCACGAGCTGCGCGGTGTCGACGGTCACGCGCCTGCCGTCGCGCACGGCGACGGCCTTGGGCGATGCGAGGATGCTCAGCTTGTCGAGCGTTTTCTTCGAGCGGATCTCCTGAATGATGCCGATGGCGGTGTTGACGATGATGACGCCCATGAACGTCAGGTTCAGCCACTGCTGCACCGCGATCACGCACAGCGCCAGCAGGAAAAACAGCATATTAAAATAGGTAAAGATATTGCTCAGGACGATCTGCTTGACCGTCTTGCCCGGCGGATCGACGGGCGCGTTCGTCCAGCCGGCGTCCGCGCGCTCGCGCACCTGCGCGCTCGTCAGGCCCTGCTGCGGGTCGGGGTGCGCGACGGGCACGTCCCGCCGCTCCGGCGTCTCGGGCGCGGGCGCGCGCCGGTCTTTGATTTTTTCGATCAGATTGGCCAAAGGTCTGCCTCCAATGTGATAACACCAAATATACCGAATATTATAGCGTCTCGCGCGGTGGAATGGAACAACAGTTTGTGAATATTTGCTTAAAAATGGTGGGATTTTTCGGCAGCCTGCACAGTATGCCGCAGCAGCAGCGCGGTCGTCACGCTGCCGATGCCGCCGGGCACGGGCGTGCAGGCGGCGATGGCGGCGGCCGCGGGCGTCACGTCGCCGCGCAGCGTGCCGTCCGGCAGCGCGGTCGCGCCCGCGTCGAGCACGATCTGCCCCGGGCGCACGCACTCCGGCGTGATGAGCCCCGGCGCGCCCGCCGCGGCCAGCAGAATGTCGGCGGCCCGGCAGCGGGCGGCGAGGTCGGGCGTTTTCCGGTGGCAGAGCGTCACGGTCGCGTCCGCGCGCGTGAGCAGCAGCGCGGCCGGCCGGCCGATCACGAGGCTCCGGCCCACGACGGTCACGCGCTTGCCCGCAGGGTCGATGCCGTGCGCGCGCAGAAGTTCCCTGCACGCCTCGGCCGTGCAGGGGGCGAAGCCCGCCGCCCCGGTCACGAGCGCGCCGAGCGACCATGTCGTCATGCCGTCCACGTCCTTGCGCGTATCGAGCGCGTCGAGGATCTCCTGCGCGCGCAGCGCCGCCGGCAGCGGCCGCAGCAGCAGCACGCCGTGCACGCCGTCGTCCGTGCTCAGGGCGCGCAGGGTGTCGGTCAGTGTTTCGGGCGCGCAGTCCGCCGGCAGGGGCACGGGGCGCACGGTGACGCCGCAGCCGGCCGCCGAGAGTGCGATGCTGCGCAGATAGGCCCGGTCGTCCGGCTGTGCGCCGACGGACACGGCCGCGAGGCAGGGTGGCTCTGTGAGCCGCGCAGCGCGCGCTCGCACCTGCGCATAGATCGCTGCGGCGGCCTCCGTTCCGGTCAGGGTGTTCGGCATGGTTCAGCCCTCCCCGCGCAGCGCGGCGCGCACCGCGTCCGCGGTCTGCGCGCAGCACTGCACCACG
>OLOL01001039.1_pt1 | contig 25854 bp, 31 predicted proteins | sample 1673081 | NCBI WGS metagenome assembly OLOL01 (sample SAMEA3136753, study PRJEB25190) | human gut metagenome
TTTTCCCGTTTGGGCAACGCATGATTCCGTCTTCCCCGATTGGAAAATTTACTGCTCGGAATGGATCTTTATGATACTTCATGTCAGTAGTCTCTTTCTTGAACATGGTGAATTTCATATACTTTTCTATTCCATGCTGCTCACAAAAAATATAATTGTTGTAAGAACCATATCCGGCATCTGCCACTGGATACTTCGGATAAAAGCCATATGTAGTATAAAACTTGTTCATCAACGGAACAAAACAATCCATATCTGAGCGATACTGATTTACATCAACAACAGCAATGTATTCATCTGCAACACCAACCTGTACATTATAAGCCGGAAGCAGCTGGTCATTTCCCATGTAATCTGTCTTGATTCGCATAAAAGTAGCCGAATGATCTGTTTTCGAGTAGCTGTTGCGATCCTCCCCACAGATTTTGATTTTTTCCACGTATTCTTCTAACTTAGCAGCATACTCCCTGAGTTTCTCATAATGCCGTTGCTGTGTAGTTTTGCGATGTCCCCTGCCATGAACAAACGCAGTTTCATCAATCTGCCAGGCTTCTGCATACTGTTCGGCAGCTTCTTTCAGATACTCTGGCGCATACTCACTATTGATACAAAGCTTTATCCCTGTACATGACAGTTCTTCATTGATTTCCTCAAAGAGTGTAGTAATCTTATCAAAGAGACGGTATCTGGATTTTTCTGTGGCTTTTTTCCACACCCAGGAATATTTATTTGCATTTGCTTCAAACTTGGAGCCATCGATGTATAGATGTTGGAGATCCACATGTTCTGTCTCGAAGATTTTTTTATTTATGTCTTGAAATATTTCTTTAATGGAATCAGCAAGTACCTCGTTAATGAAGTAACCGAAGGTACGATAAGAAGGTGTTTGATGATCCATGAGATACATGAAGCGGAGATTGACTTTACACTGATCCTCCAGTTCACGTAATGATATATAGCCATTCTCCATAAATCCAAACAAAACTGTCTTCAGCATGCTGACCGGGTCATATCTGAGTCTTCCTGTATAATGTTGCGGAATATTTTTCAGATATTTCTCCAGTTCGATTCCTCCCATAAATCTGTCAAAAGTCAGCACTGGATCACAGATGTCCAGATAATCTTGAATTAGCATTGGCAAAATTGCCTGTTTTGGGTTAGAATAGATTATGTTATTATTTTTTGTCACAAATTAATTATAACAGAAAGAAAGACCTTGAGTTCAATATAAACTCTTGGTCTTTCTTTTTTTTCGGGACTATTCTTTTTTCACAGCCCCTTCTTTCTGTCTATTACGATTGCTCTTTCCGCTTGTACGCCACCAGCTCGCGCTCGACCTGCCTGTCGCCGGTCTCGTTGACCCACCAGGGCCATTTCACCCGGTCGCACGGCTCGTCGACTCCGGCGAACCATTCCCTCAGCTCGTCGAGGCTCACCGGGGAGTGCCCGTTGGCATCGCAACCGACGTCGTAGCGCAGAAGGCCCTGCTTGCGGTTGAACTCGTTGTACGCGCCGCCGCCGCTGTGGATGTGTCCGTGGAGGTGCCACGATCCATGGCCCATACCCTGCCAGTCGGCCATGGGGTAATGGCTCAGGACGATCTTCTGCCCGTCGATCTTGAGCACGCAGATCGGCGGCTCCACGGTGAAGGCGCCAGCGACCGCCGGCTGGGTCCAGTCCTTGTCGTGGTTTCCCGGGACGAGGTGGATGCGTCTGCAGGCGATCCGCTTGCGCAAGGCATAGGCGTCCTGGGCGGTCATCTTGAATGAGAAATCCCCCAGGATGTAGAGTTCGTCGTCCACGGCAACCCTGCCGTTGATGCTGTCGACGATGGCGTCGTTCATCTGCCAAATCGTCTCCCACGGTCGGTGAACTTCAGCACGTTCTCATGCCCGAAGTGGGTGTCGCTGGTAAACCAGATCATATTTCCCTACCTCCCTTTTGCATTATGTATGATTTACAAAATCAATCATACCACGGTACTACCATATAATGCAATCAAACCCAGACCTCATTTCAGCCTGTATAGGCAATACCGGGAATTACTTACAATCTTCTCGCTTCCCATAACTTCTTTTTCAAATAGTCGCTGCTCATCCTTTCGAATGATAGCCACATCCCAATATCCGTCATTAAGCGTCTTGAAGCTACTTGCATTCACGACGTCGACATAGCGCTTGTAATCATCATGGGTACGCTCGCCGGCAATTGCCTTAGCCCAGATTTCGGGTCGCATATCGTAGCTTACCTTTATGTCTTCCCACTCAAAATAATTCATCAAGGTCTCGTCACTGGAGAAAATGCGTGCATCCGTACCCTTTAGTGCGTCGACAATCGGTGCCGTTTCTTGATCGAATGCCGACCACCCAGACGCCGTCGTGCCATCCGAAGAACTGGCCGCTTCCGAGGCGTTTAAAACCGAGGTCGCCAACAGCACTCCTATAAACAGGACGGGCATCAGCCGTATCGCGCTGTCCTCTTCCTCCCGTTCGATGCCGGTTCTGCCGATGCCGCACAGATAGGCACAAACAACAAAAGAAACCGTCCAGGCAATCCAAAAGCACCGGATTTTCAGAACGCCCATCACCACCGCCGCAATCCAAAATGCAAGCACGCCGGTGTTCGGAACCTTTCCTTTAATGATTGCGATGGCAACGGGAATGACGATACACACCATCGTGCAGACGATGCCATAGGAATCATTCGGACTTGAGATAAATGGACGCATCTCGCTAATGACATTGCCGTAGGACGCGGCTCCCATAGAAAGCACTGTGTAGATCGCCCCGCCGAATCCGTAGGGATTGAAAAGTGAGGCGATGCACATCAAGAGACACGCCCTCAATAGAGGAATTCGATAGGTGTACCAGGCGACCATGTCGGTCTTAAACGTCTTGATATGCAGTTCCCCTATTTCCGGTAAAAGGAAAGACAGGCACGCCGCCAAACATAGGGGCCACATCGCCGCCTGAAGATTCACCTGAAGCAAGGTGACTACCGGAAGAAGCCAAAGTGCCCGAACGTTACCGTCCTCGTGCCATGCAAAGAGGATATTCAACGTCACAAACAGGCAGCCGGCAGACCACAAGGTAGGCCGTATCGAGATGTAGGTAAACATCTGAAAGAAACCGACCGCATACAGCAACCAGGTAATCCCTTGGTGTCGGCAACCTCTCGTCAGCCTTTCAATTAAAAAATAATAGGCAATGGCCGCTATCGCCAGCGGAACCACCACCGATGTGGCGACGCCGGTATAGCCCGCAAGGGAATACCAGCCATAAAGCCATACGTCGTGCAGCCATTGCTGGACAATAATGCCCTGCCCGAGATCCAGCGACCACGGGTTCTCGAAGGGAATCCCGTTGTGCACGATCTCGCGTCCCGTTGCCAACAGGAACCAGCCGTCCGTGTCCAACGTCCCGTCTGTTCGGATATATCCCGTAAACCACGCAACGAAAATCGATACCATTGCCGCAGTGATGTACGAAAGCATGCGCAACGGACGTTTGCTATCCCCGCTGTCCGATTTCTCGGTATGCGCTCGGTCCAACACCATATACCTATCCACCTCTCGCCAAGCAAAACGGGCTCCTTGAAAGAAGCCCGTCATTTCAACCATTTGCCTACTGGGCGCCCGTACTGCCGAACCCGCCTGTCCCGCGATCGCTTTCAGGAAGTTCATCAACCTGGATAAACGCTGCATGGACGCATGGGATAATGAGCAATTGAGCGATACGGTCCCCGGGATTGATCGTGTAGGGGCGCCTTCCAATGTTCACCAACTTCGCCTTTACGGGACCCCGATAGCACGAATCGATAATTCCAAGAGAGTTCGCAAGCATCAGACCGTGCTTGCAGGCAAGGCTCGAGCGGATCGCCAACGCACCGAAATAGCCCTCAGGGATGGCGACCTCGATTCCGGTATTGAAAAAGGTCGATTCGCTCGGCTGGAGCGTCACCGGCTCCGGAATATCGGCGCGTAGATCAGCGCCGGCGTCCGTCGGGGGTGAACACGGACGGGCAGAAACCCCTCTTTTGCGACAGTCTCGATTTGCATTGAAATACCTTTCCCTAAAACTGATTCCACGTGGATTGATAGTCCCTGCCGGGTGCGTTTTCGCGCTCCCATGGAAGAGCCTCCTCGACAGCTGAGTTGACGGGCGCGGCCTGCTTTTCGGCAGCCTTCTCCTTCTCCAGAAGGTCATCGATGAACCGGTTGAGTACATAGCTCTTGCCCGTGCCGGCGTTACCGGAAAGGAAGACGTTACGCCCCTCCTTCAGGGCAATGTAGGCGTCCCGCTGGTCTTCGGTCAGACCCTCCAGCTCAGTCTCATCGATTACCATTTCACTTCCACTTCCCCACTGGCGATCTGCGCATACGTCACGGTGATGCGATGCTGCTTGTTCCTACGCGTCGGCAACGTCGAACAGACCAGAAAATTACTGCTCGCCGACTCAAAGCAGACATCAACCTCAACCTTATCGAGACCTTCAGCCTTCTGGCGGCGCGTCGGAGGAAGAAGGACCTTCCCCTTCTTTCCCGTGTGGGCCATCGCCGCCGCACGAATCCTCTCACGGCCCTTACTGCCGTAGGTCTCCTGCTCATACTCGAACATCGGTATCACTTTTCCCTTTTGTATGTCGGTCTTTTTGATGTAGTAGGATTATACCACAATACCATGCTCTTTGATGTGAAAAAGCCCCGCTTTTTGGGCGGGACTTAGCGATAAGGTATTTGAGTTTAGAAGCAGAAGGCGGGACAGATGTGATAATTTGCCATGCGCGAATGGACCGATTCGCGGAGCGAAATGCAAGCGAGACGAAAAAAGGGGAGTTCCTTTTTGTGGAACTCCCCAAAAATCCATCTGCCGTCCTACCGATCAATCGAAAGACCGTTTGCCTTGCGTTCGGCTTCCCAAGTATCGATTACCGTTTCCTTGGCGTTTTCAACCTTGTATCGGTGATCGAGCTTGTAATGGCTGATATCCCGATACCAGAAAAGCTCTTTCACGTTTTCCCGAAACCATTTTTTACCGGCAAGCGTAAATATACATGCCATGCCTACCCCGTCGCTGTCACTCGGATTATCGTCAATGTAGAAACTACCGTCCTTGCGGAGCCCCTTCCTGTTGACCAATAGATCGTCGATGATCGAATAAATCGAGTTCAAATCATAAATTCCATCATGAAGGATTTTCTCATCATCCATGACCAGTTTGATTTTGTTTTGCATTTCGTACCTCCGTGCTACCTCTAGTACTATTATACCATACTGTTTGCACTTAAAAAAGCCCTGCGTCGCCGCCGGAACCTCGATAACCAGAACGAAAGCCTCGTTCGTCTGTGTGCCAGAAAAAACGAAGTTCAAGCCCGGAATGGCGAGCCTATGGGTTGAAAGAACCCATAGGTCCTCATTTTCGATATTTTATTGCCTGCTTCGCGCTTCTGCGGAAAAGGGAAAATCGTCACCACAGATTACCGTCAATCGTCCCAATGAATCATCGTCAATTGTCCCAACGACGCAGGTAAACCGTATGATTTTAAGGGCGCTGCGGAAGCTGGGAAATGGACGGTCAAGGCGCAAACCGTGGCTGGTGAGACGAAAAAGGGGAATCCCTTTTGCGGGATTCCCCTTTCCGAGTCGTTATGCGATTTGCACTACATCTGCTCGCGGCGCTTCTTTTGATCGAGGAAGACGCCGGCTGCCACGAGGACGGTGCCGCCGATGGCGAACGTCTCGCCGATGAGTCCCGCGCGGTCGCCGGTCTGGGCGAGGCTGCCGGGCTGGGCGGTATCCGTGCCGGCGAGGTGCTTCGGGGTGTATGCCGCCTGCTGCTTTGCCGCCTCCTCTGCCTTCTGTCGTGCGATCTCATCGGAAAGCTTCTGCTCCGCCGCGATGCGGTCGGACTTCGCCTGCTCGTAGGCGGCGAGTGCCACATCATAGCCGGACTGGAGCTCGTCCACCGCGGCCTGCTTCTCGTCCAGGATTGCCTTTGCGGGCGCGACCTTGGCACGTGCCTCGACTGCTGCTGCGAAAAGCGCGTTGAGGGCGTCATCCGCGTTCACATCATGGCCGGAAGCGATCGCCGCGCCGGTATCGATGGAGTTCAGCTTCGACAGCTTGGCGTCTGTCTGCGCCTTCGCCTGCTCGGCGGCGGAGACCAGGGACTCGGCGGCGATGGCATCCGCCTTCGCGGCATCGAGGGCGGCCTTGGTGTCATTGACGGCCTTTACTGCATCCTGCTCGCGCTGCTGTGACTCTGCGAGCTTCGCGGCAAGATCGGTGAGGATGTCGAGGTTCGACTGTGCGTCATCGAGATCGGTCTGGGAGCCGGTAAGCCTGTCGGCGGCAACGCCGGTGTCGGCCTTTGCGGCATCGACGGCACGCTGGGCATCCGCGAGGGCGCGTGCGGTGGCGTCCGCCTTTTGCTCGGCGGCGGCGAGGACGGTCGCTTTCTCGGTCTGATCGGCTACCGCCGAGTCATGGACGCTCTTTGCTGTATCGAGCGCCTTCTTGGCGTCGGCGACGTCCTGGAAGAACTTCGCGAGATCGGTGTTCGCATCCATGACGTCCTGCTGCTTGGCCTCGGTGTCCGCCTTGGCGGAATCCAACTTAGACTGTGCGGTCGTTACGGCTGCGTTGGCAGCATCAAAGGCGACCTGCTTCTGCTGGACGGTCGACTTTGCCGTATCGACTGCCGCGTTGGCGGCATCGAGGTCCGATTTCGCCGCATCAAGCTCGGTCTGGGCATCCGTGACGCCCTGTTGCTTGGCGGCGACATCAGCCTTTGCGACATCGACGGCACGCTGGGCATCGGCAACACCCTGCTTTGCGGCATCGACATCTGCCTGTGCGGAATCCACCGCGACCTGCTTCTGCTGGACGGTTGTGGCGGCGCCGGCGGCTGCCTGCTTCTTGGATGCGAGATCGGCCTTGGCTGCGTCGAGTGCGCTCTTGGCGTTCTTGAGACCGTTGATATAGGAGGTCAGCTTTTGCTCGTACTCGTCGACGGAGATGGGGTTCGTGTTCCAACCGGAGCCGGACCAGCCGGAGATCTCTGCGGTGTAGCACTGCGTCTGAAGCCCGGACATGGTGCCCTTGGTGCAGGTTGCCATTCCCATAACGGCGAGTTCTGGATTGATGATGTTCATGTAATGGCCGACGGTGCCGCTGCTGCCGTTCTCCCAGTGGCAGTTGTTTGCAATCCAATGGTTGATTGCGACGCCGTTCTTTGCATAGAAATCATAGGCATCCTTGCCGACAAGACCGGTGACTCCATAAAGGGCCTCCGTTGCCTTGTCGAAAAAGCCCTTCTCCTGTTCGATCCACTGCCCACTCGGATCGATTCCGTAATTCCATGCCAGGTTTTCGGCAAAATCATATTGACGGGCATGATCGAGCACGGTGTCGCTGTAGTTGGCATCTGCGATCGCACCGGCGATGAGCTTGTAGGTGACATGGAGCTCGGACAGGCCGACCGACTTGCGGTAGTCGTTGACGGACTTCATCCACCTGATCGCATTGAGCATATTGTCAAGAGACGTGGCGTCCTTGGAGTTGCCGACTTCGGTCTTTCCGGCATATTTGGCGTTCAGGATGATGTTGACTGCATCTTCGGCACCCATGGCACGGAAGAAGCCGATGGCTCCCTGCTTGAGTTGCGCGTCGGCGGAATCGAGTTTCGCCTGGGCCTCGTCGACCTTCTGCTGCGCGGCGGTCACGGCGGCGTCTGCGGTATCCTTTGCGGCCTTGGCGTTCGCAAGCTCTACATCGGCGGCTGCCTTGGCGGACTCAGCGTCCTTGACAGCCTGCTTCGCGGCGTCCAGCTTGGCGACGGCCTCGGCATTCGCCTGCTTGGCCGCATCGAGGTCGGCTTTCGCGGCATCGAGGGCGGACTGGGCGGCGTTCACTCCGGATTTGGCATCGGCCGCGGCTTGCTGCTTTACGGAGAGGGACGCCTGGGCATCATTCAGCTCGGTCTGCGCCGTTGCTGCAGCGGACTGCGCCTGCTCGAGCTCGGACTCGCACTGGGACTGTGCCGCTTGTGCGGTAGCGAGGGCTGCCTCCGCGTCCGCGACCTTCTGTTTTGCCGCATCGTACTCCGGACCGCTGGCGCCTGCCTCCGCTGCGGCGAGGTCGGCTTTCGCCTGCTCATAGGCGGCGCTGGCGGCTGCGGCCTTCGCATCCGCTGCGTCCTTGTTCTGCTGGGCTGCGACAAGGACGGCATCGGCGGCATCCTTGGCAGACTGGGCCGCAACCAGCTTGGACTGGGCATCGGCAAGCGTCGCGTTGGCGTTGTCAAGTTCGGCCTGTGCCCTGCTCACGGCATCCGTGGCGTCGCGCACGGCCTGCTCGGCGGCACGGATTGCCTCCGGGGTGGCGCCTACGGCATCTGCCTTGGCTTTATCGAGGGCATCCTTGGCATCCTGGGCCGCCTTGAGGGCGGACTGGTACGCTTCGTCCTTCTCGGACGCATCTGCCTTGGCGTCTGCGAGACCCGCCTTCGCCTGCTCGAGGTCCTTGCCGGCGGCATCGGCGGCGTCCTTGCCCTCCGCGACCTGACGGGCGTACTCGTCCATTGCCGCTCGGTCGGCTGCCGTACCGGCGTTGACTGCAGAATCGTAGGATGCCTTGGCCTGGTCGTGGGCGGAAGCCGCCTCGTTGTAGGGGCCGGCGACCTCATTGTAGGATGCCTTGGCGGCGTCCTCCTTCGCCTTCGCCTCGTCGACTGCCTTCTGCAGGTCCGCGATGGTCTGTGCGGCGGATTTCGCGCCGGTACCGGATGCCGCGCCGGCGTGGGCGGCGATCGGCGACATCACGGCGGGGTGCTGCGTGCCCCCGTCACCGGTCTGGGCGAATGCCGTGAACGGTGAGATGAGGCTCGATCCGGTCATGGCGGCCATGGTCGCCGCGGTGACGGTCAGACGCGCGATCCCCTTCGGAGTGTGAATCTTTTTGTTTGGCAGTGCGTGCTTCTTCTCGTACATGAATCTTTCGTCCTTTCTGCGAAACGTGCTGTCAACTATAGCGGATGACAGCCAATTTCGTTTAGTAACGCCCTGTTTTCTTGACGTGTATCAGTATACCACGGTACTAGAGTACTACCTCTGAGAATCTTCTGAAATTTCGTCTGCCCAGTACCAATGATGCCCTTTCGCCTTGCGTCCGGTGGTAATCGCCCGTTTGATCCCACTCCCCGCATATCCGTAGGCAGACATACTCGCCGCGGCAATACTGTCGAAGATCTTCCCGTCATCGCGACGGACCCGCTTCTTACCGCCTCCAAGCCCTGCGTAGATGTCGATATCGCTCACGGCCGTTCCTTCCAATAGCTACATGTATTGCCATGTCCGGTTTCAAAGGCATGTTTCTCTCCGCGCCTGACGCACAGATATTGAATCTGGGTGTCCTCCGGTCTATGACGTTTGTCGCGAACACGGGGGTTCTGTATACAGTGCGCACACAGACTGCAGACCTTTTTCTTCCGTGCCTGTTCTTTTTGAAATCCACTGACTGAAGCGCGAAGATCATCATCAGAAACCATAGCTCATCCTTTCATCGGCAAGTCGAGTTCGGATCGTACATAGCAAAACGATTGGGGCGGCCGTTTCAGTTCAGGATTCAAGGTTTGCAGCTCAAGCGAATCCTTGAACGGAACAACTGAATAGATACGGATGGCAACGGCCTTATCGCACCCTTCGTAATATCCAAAGAACCTGTCAGCCGTCAAGCCGCTATGGGTCTTCGAATACGTCCACACGGCCTCCGGAGACGCCTGTAGTATCGACCAATCGGCGATAATACCTGTCACTTTCTGGACCGGCGCCGTCTCATATAGGAGGATCGGTAAGTCAACCAGCTTTGGAGCCCTCTTGCGGTATTCGAAGCGCTTCCTTTCGGTAAATATCAGGTCGGCATAATGCGGCTTGATTGACATCAGGATATATTCTTTCGAAAGCCCATTTAAGCCCATTCGTTCCTCCTTTTTTGCATTTGCTGATACGATGATACCACAATACAACGGTGCTACTTACCAGGGCGGAAAAATGACCCGGCTCCTTATCGGACACCGGGCCATTTTTCCGCCCTAAATATCTTTAGAAAGCCATGCACGTCTTTCCTCTTCACGCTCTTTCATCATTCTCGATGTCTGATATTCAATCTCTTCGATGACGCGTTTTCTTCCCTCATCATCAAGTCGAAGGTACGCACAGATCATGCTCCAATCGGCAGCATCCCTTGTCGTCAGTGGAATCATCAGTTGATTTCCTTTCCTATTCGAACTCGCCGTCTGCAAGCCGCATCCTTTAATGCCATGCTCTAAACCGAACGCCATATGGCTTCCGTAGTTGAGACGAAGCCTGTCAGCATATTCCAGCCGGATTGCAACCTAGAAGTGGTGACGTGACTCAGCAATCGAACTCATTGCCGACTACTTCCGCAGAGCAATGCGGGCAGAAGGAATCGGTTAGGGAAATCGGTTCGCCGCAATTGGAACATACGGGAACGATTTCCCCTTCATCGGTCTCAAGTGTCCTAACAACACAAACCGGGCGGTTTATCAGCTCAAACAACCTACCGATAATCGGTCTATTACCACTAATCTTGATTCCGGGTCCAAACAGTACAGCGGCCAGGAAATCATGAAGATCCGCCTCGCCGATCTCATTCGAGTAGCCATAGACTTCCAGCAAACGGTTTGCCGCGGACCGCCTCGCCCTGTCCGACGTAAGCAGGGTTCTCGGGTCGATGTCATATGTATCGACAGCCCCGTGTCGATCTTTGGAATCAATCTGCATTCCATCCAGCATATTCATCTACAGCTTTCGCCCGCAGAACGGACAGTAGGTGATCGGTTTGGGTTCCTTTCTCCCGATTGCCATATATATCTCGATGAGATGTTCAAAGCAGGGGCCGCTATACTCGCCGGCACGGTCGATGATATAGATCTCATCGGCAGTCGCGCCAGCGTACGATGATGTAGCTTCGAGTTTGCTCCGATCAGCTTCGCGATATTCACAAGCCATCTAGAACTTCCCTTCTGTATCAAATCCTTTGCCAGCAAAACCATATGTGTGGACAGATCTCGTCTTGATCAACCCAGCGCACTTCCCTATTTGATATCCAGATAGGTACACGGAACACTTACGTATACGCCTCGATGGTCCAAAACCTTGATATGGCCGTAGGAGGAATCAATGACGTCAGCATGGGTGTAATCGGGAGGTAGGCGAAATAAATCCTCGCAGTCGATATAGGCCACGCACCTCTCATACCCGCCGCTACGGATAATCACGAGTTCGCGCACCTCGGTCTTCTCGCGGCAATACTGGATAACGGTCATTTATCTATCCTTCCGAAAATTTCGCCCGCAAATCGGGCAATAGTTGATAGGAATCCATGCACGGTCGATATCGTTATCGTGAGACATCGTCAAATGCGCCCCATGCGGGTCACTGACATCGAGCGCAAGGTCTATCCCCTCAATTAGATCCATGTCCCCGCAGACATCATCGATATCGTTGAGGAGCTTGGCGCGGTACGGACTGCACCACGGGCAATAGCCGTTCGAAAAGACCCCGCGCGATGTACGGTAGGAGTATGCACTGTGGTTCACCATTCGGAACAGGAGCTCGGAGACGGATGCAATCCGGCTGCTCCCCGAGCCGATCCCCAGGTCGAATTTTTTCTGCAGACGCCCGCGGGCGTCCGGGCATAAGACCGTCGCGCCCTTGGGGAGCTGTCGGGTCTCATAGAGCGTCTGGGCGAGATCAGGCGGGCAGACGAGCCAGTTCGCATCGCCCCGGAACGTCAGGCCGTGTCCGCTCTTGAAGTCATTCATACACGATTTGACCTCGACGAAGACGAATTCACCCCGCTCGATGGATGATGGGAACGGTGAGTTCCGCGCGGGCCTGAAACCAACGAAATCGACGCGATGGACATCGTCCACCCACACCTCAGACGAGACCAGGGAATACTCGCGGCGCAACCGAGCCAAAACGCGCTCGGACAGCTCCTCTGTCGTCTCTTCACGCTGTCCCAATTTATGCCTCCTTATCCACATGGCGTGTATTCCAAGTCTTGAGGGCTGCGATACAGGCGTTGTATTCATCCTCGCCCTCGATAATCGATTTGCGCTGGGGACCGTCTATCTCGGCGGTGCAACCTCGACATTTGCAGGTGGCAGATGAAAGGTAGAGCGTAGGTACGCCCTCGACATACGAGGTGGTTCCCTGCCCGTATGGATAGATAGTCACCTGCCTGCTGCCGCAAAATGGACACGGCTCGGCATCGTCTACGTCCATATAGGCGGTGTTCCGGCATCCGATGAAGGCCGTCCGTTCCAGCCTGTATTTACGCGTCATCCTGACTTCTTTGGCTTCAAAATCATCCACTCTTTCCTTTAATGCAATACCATCATACCACAGTAGGAAGATACTACAGACGAGAAAGCTTGATGGATCTGGATTCTTCAAAGTCTAGATTCTGCTCAGAGGGCATTAAAAAAGTCCTACGGCACGTTTCATGTGTCGTAGGACTCTGGCTTATGATACAGAACCGATTCTGTCAAATGGGAAATAGCGTGCGAATACGATACCGATCACGCTATCCTCCTCCACCGGTCCGAAATAGCGTGAATCTGCCGAATTTTCACGGTTGTCTCCCATCACCCAAATACATCCGTCGGGGATTGTATAAGGATAGGAATCGGGTGCTGATGACAGATGTGCATCCAGTGGCTTGCTCTCCCCCATCGCATAGGATTCATCCAGGCGCCTGCCATCGACATAGACCTTGCCGTCTTTCAGGTCGACGATCTGACCGGACGTCGCGATGACACGTTTGACAAGGATGTCAACTCCGTTCCTCGGCCTCGGATTCTTGAATACGACGATGTCGCCTGGCTTCAAATCACTTCCCGTCTCAAGGGTAATCTTCTGCGCAAGTATGCAGTCACCCACCTTAATCGTCGATTCCATCGATCCCGTCGGCACGACAAACGGTTCGATCACAAACGCCCGCAAGAGGAAGACCGCCGCCACGACAGCGCCGATGAACGTTATGAATTTCAGAATATTTTTCAGGATTGAAGTAATACCGGTCGTCATGCATTTCGCCTTTCTGTTAGGATAGCACCATCATACTACAGTACCGAACTTTGGACTCGGAACGCCATCCCCTCTCCCATTACCACGAACTTCCCCATCAAACTGCAAACAACTCTGGAAAAGACGGAAAGATTGACGAGTTTCTTGAGGACTTCGCGATTCAGTTAAGCCCAATCAGTTGATTTCATCTTCGAAATCCCGGCTTGAAGATATTCTCCAAGTGGAATCTTATCGAGACTGTTGATCTCAATCTCAGGAGAAAGCCAACCGCTGTCTTCAAGGTCATTGCGGGCAATTTGATATGAACCGTAGTCGCCACGTCCGAGATACATCACTGCCTGTGCGTCCTTGATAGCGTCGAACCCCCAAGAGTACAGACGGTCCCTAATCGGACGAAAATATGTGAATGGAAGCTCATCTGGGTTCCTATAGACCTGCATCGCCAGGTCAGAAAGATCCTTTAAGTCTTTGCGGCTAATCGAACATACGAATTTCTGCATCTGTTTTCCTTTCTTTGCAGTTACCTTCCTACCGTTTAGCCTTTAGAGGCCGCCCCGGTCAGATAGTCGAGGGCATATCCGGGCTGAACGTTATAGCAATAGACATCGAATGAAAGCTCATCATCCTGACCGTCTACTGACTGTGCCTGGATGCGAACGCCGCGAGCCAGCAGCTCGTTGTCGCGGAAATCAGGGGTCACCTTGTAGAGAACGTTATTCCCTGTGCGCTCGATGTAGCTCGCGACCTGCGTCTCATAGGGCAACATGCCCTCTACGTTCATATATCTCGTACCGGTGATCAGATTCCGCTCCTCCGCATTCATACCGGAAAGGCACCACGCGATGAGGTGGCATCTGTTATAAAGGTATTTGCCGTCAAGGCTGTCATCGCGCACCGTATGCCAACCGGAAGGTTTCACCATCCCGATACTTCCCCGTCGCTCACCCTCCGCGGGCATCGTGTCCGGCGTTACGACCATTTCGACGGTACCGCACCGTCCAAGACTGTCCAGCTCTGTAAGCACAGTCTCCGAAGGAAGATCGGATATGTCTAGACCTGATCCATCTGAAAGGACAACTGACGCAAGCCCGGTGTAATCCGGAATACTTGATGTCGAAGTGGTTTTTGACTGCGAAGAAGACGTCCCATCCGGCACCTGAATCGGATGATCGTTAAGATTCAGCCCGATTCCATTTATGCAAGTGATTGCCAATACTATGGCAAGGACGACTTTGATGTTTCTGGAAGATATAAGTTGTTTCATACAACTCCCCGTTGCTTAAAATTGCCTAAAGAAACAATGGAGTTGAGATTCTGCCTCGCAAGCTGCAGCCCTACCGATTGATCGGCGCAGAAGCGACGATCTCACGAAGACGGTTGGCAATCCAGCTCTTCTTACCGGTGTATTCCTTGCCGTTGATATGGACGATATTCGAACTACTTTCAAGCTCGCGGGCGATAGAAAGAAGATCCTCGGCATCGATCACGATCTTCTCTCCTACCGCTTTTTTCTTTGGGCTGTCCATTTGAACTTTCTCGTTCTTAGCCTGGCCCAGGCGAAACGGATTGAAAAACATCTTATTCTCCAAAGTGACGACCATGCGGACCGGCCTTCTCGGGAACCAAGGACCTGTCGGTTAGGGAGTGGACGTGCCCCTTGTGCGGTCGCACCCATGACCGCGACGTTAACGCTGCTCGGAACATCAGGGACGAAGGTATGAGGCTCGCGCTTTCGGCCTAGAGGAAGCGAAACCGTGGGGCACACGGGGATAGCTCGTCGATACTGGCGACATCGGTTGCCTTGAGCGAGAAGCCCCCACCTCTAGCAGCGAAGTTGCAAGGTGGATGGGAGCATGTCACAAAAGAAAAGGCAGAGAGACAAAAACAGAAGCGAGATACTGGAGATCTCTAATTTCCGCCACATCGGCATAACGAAAACTGCCCTTAAGACACCCAAGTAGATGCTAATCATCGCATCCAACAAATAAACTGCAATAGCCATATCTACCCGATCTGGAAACGATGGTTCAGCATGACATCCTTGCTGAGCTCACGTGAGGATTTGACTGTGACCGTATCGCCGGGCTCCGGCATCGTCTCAGACACAAATGCGATCGTATCGCGATATAGCAAAACCGCCCTTTCTCCCGGAGCCGTATAGAACCGTAGCAGGACATCCGCCTTGCGCTCGTCCTCGGAATCGATTGCCAGGATATATGCGGAGACGAGATCGCCGGACGGAGCCTCAATAAAACTGTGAAAAGCCTTGCCAAAGGCACCGAGTCTGCCGGTTCGGGAAGAAAGAAATGCTTTCCTGCAGTCCTCCTCGACATCAAGGAGTTTGCTTTCATTCAGAAACGGCTCCGGAACCGCGGGATGATTGTTTTTAATCTCGCGAATCATATCGATATTGAGCTTGCTCATTTAATCTCCCATCTCAGTGGATGCTGCGGAATCGAAACAAGATGGATCAATCAGGTCCGCGATATCCGTTAGATATCTCTTGGCATAGACCGCCATGACATCATCACCGTAAACCGCTTCCATAAGCAGGGAATCCACGGTGTCCGGGGTCGCTATTTTCGCTTTCCCACGAAGCCGGCTTGCAATTTTGCGGCGCAGCTCATCCGTGATTTTTTCACCATTGATCGTGCTGTTTTTCATCCTTGTTTCCCTTTCCTTTAGGCGGTACTATTGTAGCATAGGATTACGAAACGAGACGTATGACGGGGAGAATTTCTGGACGATTTAGCGAAATGCCATCTGTGCGGCGTGCAGGCACGCCTATGATCCGCTCACTTCGTTCGCTCGATTGATTTTCGCAAGCGCTTGCGATGTGCATGAAAGGCAGGCAAAAATGGAACCGTTCGATCTTAACGCGATCGAGGTGAATGTCGAGATGGATCAAAACGATTCGCCTGAACATATCGTCTGGAATGATGGGCGTGTTTTCGACATCGTCAGCTGCGGTGCCGTCGTACCGTGTCCCTCGAAAACCGGACCCGAACTTGCGACCGTACGGGATGTTTTCATCGCTGTCGGACATGGAAAAACGACTAGACGCTCCCTCATTTGCGACAACGGGACATGGTCTATCGTATCGGTCAAAAAATGAAGATGGATATGAGCGCCTTAAAAGTGACTCTCATATCCATCTAATATTCCTCGCTGGGGCGCGGAAAGAGCATGGCTTGATGTTTGTAGCTCGTTTGGTTGTGCCATGCCGTATATATTAGTATAGCATAGTGGTATCACGATACAATCGCCCTGAACTTCTTCCGTTTTGTCAAAAAGAAGGCGCCCCGTGTTCCAACGAGACGCCTTGGTAAATTCAGCTTAAAGCCACGCAGTTAACTTTGACTACTCGTTGTCTTCACGAGGCTGAAATGGTTGATGGAACGAGCTAAGCAGCTCGGTAAGATCGATGCCCGTTGCATCCTTGAGACCGCTTGTAACCTGATCGACCATGCCGGTCGTGTCACGTACGAGCTTCGTGGCGTTGCCATCGCCATACATCTTAATGGAGTCGACAGCTGTCAGCGGCTTTGCGACAGCCTCGGCGACCTCCGGCATGACATCGATGTAGCGATTGGCGAGAAGATAGGCGTTCTCCATACCGTTGTATGCTTCCGTCTGGGCCTTGATGCCGGCGGCGACACCCTCGCCATGTGCCTTCTCAGCGGCGCCGTCAGCCTCACCCTTAAGGCGCGTCGCCTCTGCCTCAGCTTTAGCTTTAGCCGAGACGCCTTCAGCCGTCTTCTGGGCACTGTAGAGATCGGCGTCAGACTTATTCTGGGCCTCGACCTTTGCGGCCTCTGCATTCTTGGTACGTGTGTAGAGCTCGGCATCCGCTTTCTGCTCGGCGGCATAACGGTCAGCCTCAGCCTGTTTACGGACCGTGGCGTCCAGCTCACGCTCCTTCACGGCAACCTGGCGCTCGGCGAGTTCGACCTTCTTGGTCTCAGCCGCGATCTGCGCCTCCTGCTGTGCGACATAGAGTTCACGCTGCTTCTCGGCCGTCACGGTCTGCTTGACCATATCTGCCTCGGCTGCGGCCTTGTCGGCAGTCTTCTTCAGCTCCGCCTTCTTCAAATCAAGCTGGTTCTGGCGCTCGGCAACCTCCTGCTCTGCCCTGATCTGGGCAAGCTCCGCCTCCTTCTTGATTTCAGCTGCCTGGTCGGCACCCATCGAGCGGATAATCCCCTGCGAATCTGAGAAATCCTGGACGTTGAACGTGCGAAGCTCAAGACCGAGATTCGCAAGATCGTCACGCGACCCCTCGAATACCTTATGGTTAAAGGACTCACGGTCACGCATGAGCTCCTTCAGGTCCATCTGCCCGATAACCTCACGCATCTTTCCGAGCATCACCTCGGTGACCTGACGGGTCATTTCGGCTTTATCCATATTGAGATAATTCTTCGATGCTATCTCGATCAATTCGGGAGTCTGTCCAATCTGGAAGTTTGCGACGGCGCAAGCATGGATAAGAATCGCATCCTGGGTCGGGATTTCATTCTCCGTAGACAACTGAACCTGCACAGCACCGAGAGCCAACGTGTCCACACGCTGCAGACCGGGGATAACGAACGTGCCCTTTCCTGACACGCTACGCGTCTGCCCGAATCCAGATACGATCATCAGTTTGTCCGGCGGGCACTTCCTCCAACAGGACTCGAACACGACGGTCACCAAGATCACGATTAGAAGCGGTCCAAGCAGAGGACCAAACAAGTCAAAAAGCATCTCTATTCCTTTCTGTTGATGCTTTGGTGAATGGGGCTATTATACCATAATACCGGAATATGGCGCCAAAAAAGGTCACCCAAACGGATGACCTTTGCAAACGGTCGCGTTTCGCCATTACCCCTGCAACCGCTACGCACTTGCGAGCGGCGATGCGGTGGATCCCCCGCGCCCCTATGAACACTTTCTTCTAACCATACATCTGCAAATGGATTGAAGCGTCTTTGCCTAGACGTATAATGAAAGACTGAACTTAAGGAGCGCGGATGAAGGTAATTAAAGCAGAGGACACGAGGTCGTTAGAGCCTTTCCGCGACCGGATTATTGAGGGCGATTGTCTTGAGGTGATGAAGGGCATTCCCGGCGAATCCATAGATATGATTCTTTGCGATCTTCCTTACGGAACCACCCAGAATAAATGGGATTGATTATCGACCTCGACCTGCTCTTTACCGAGTACATGCGCATCATCAAACCGCATGGCGCTATCGTTTTGACAAGCAGTGGTCTTTTTACCGCGAAGCTGATGCTTCACGCCCCTGAGATATATAAATACAGGCTTATTTGGGTTAAATCAAAAGCAACCAACTTCTTGAACGCGAAAAAGCAGCCACTTCGCAAATACGAAGACATATGCGTTTTCTATAAGGCACAGCCTACTTACAATCCGCAGATGAGCGAAGGTGAAGCCTACGACAAGGGAGTTCGCAAAGATCAGCTCACTGGAAGCTATGGTGCTTTTTCCCCGAAGCACGTAAAGAGCGACGGCAGCCGTTATCCAACTGACATCGTCTATTTTAAGACGGCCGAATCCGAGGGTGCCGTATACCACCCTACCCAAAAGCCGGTTGAGCTCGGTCGTTATTTGATCAGGACATACACAAATCCTGGAGACATCGTTCTCGACAACGCTTGCGGAAGCGGATCGTTCTGTGTTGCAGCCGTGCTGGAAGGGCGTTCTTTCATCGGCATTAAGAAAAACGAAGATGTTGCTTTGTTTAAGAAGCGGCCCGTTGATTACATCGACATATGCAATCAACGTATTAAAGAGGCCAAGCGAACCTTTGAGGCGAAACAGCAGGCAATTAGCTAAAACCAGTTATTTTACATACCCATATATAGTAGCATGCGGACTCAAAAACTTCCGGGACTTCAAAAGCAAGCGGAACGTTGACCTTTTCGTTGTTCTTTCTGCATTACGACTTGATTTACGGTGTCTCAGAAGCGGAGAAAAGAGATTCGTTAAACATTTGCTTGGTGAATTACTACTTAGTCTACGGTACCTCCGAAACAAGCTCTACGACGCCCTCGGCCTCGCCGTTGGTGAACTACTACCTGGATTACCGTACCTCCGAAACGGGTCGACACCCGGAAAGGCTTGGGCTCCTGGTGAACTACTGCTTGGATTGCGGTACTTCCAAAACCCTTTGGCACCGAAGCTGCCCCGACTGTGAGATGGGCTACTACCTGGGTTACCGTACCTCCGAAACAAGGATATAGTTATTTTACACTTAAACAATGGTGAATTACTACTTAGTCTACGGTAACTCCGAAACCCTCGACCCAGCACGATCTTGTGAAGGCCGGTGAACTACTACTTGGATTACGGTACTTCCGAAACAATTCCATGACGGATCCTTTCGATGGAGCGGGTGAACTACTGCTTGGTTTGCGGTACCTCTGAAACCATCCACACACACCGGAAAAAGCATCAGCCGGTGAACTACTGTTTGGATTACGGTACTTCCGAAACTGTATCAGATTGCAGACGGCTGGGCGATCTGGTGAACTACTGCTTGGTTTACCGTACCTCCGAAACGAATGGAACGACCCGCGCTTATCTGTAAAGGTGAGCTACTGCTTGATTTATGGTATCTCCGAGACTGAGTAACCAGACTTTGATCTGAGTTCTTTGGTGAGCTACTGCTTGGTTTGCGGTACCTCCAAAACCTCATGCTCAGGCCAGCCGCATCAGCCGGTGAACTACTGCTTGGATTACGGTACTTCCGAAATACCGGTGCCGACGGACGCATTACCTGCAAGGGTGAATTACCGCTTGGTTTACGATGTCTTCGAAACTGGTGCCATAGCTGCTGGTACTTTGATTGCGGGTGAACTACTACCTGGGTTACGGTACATCCGAAACGCTGATTTGGTTATGTCGCTCTCGATCAAGGGTGAGCTACTGCTTGGTTTACCGTACCTCCGAAACGCGTTGCAATACATCCTTCGGGCGCCGATTGGTAAACTACTAATTGAATTACGGTACCTCCGAAACTTGAGCCGCTTCGCGAGGACGGCGGGCGTTGGTGAACTGCTACCTGGATTACCGTACCTCCGAAACTGCTTGCAAGTGATGCGTTCCACGATGCAGGGTGAACTACTGCTTGAATTACGGTACCTCCGAAACTTGTCGTCCATGTGAATGCCTCCTTCGGTAGGTGAACTACTACTTGGATTACCGTACCTCCGAAACAAAAGGTAGCCCGTACGCTCGAATAACCGGGGTGAACTACTACTTGGATTACCGTACCTCCGAAACCGAGCAGTAGTTTTGTGCCCATTAAATTAGGTCTTAACTAATTACAGATAAAAGAAAACCCTGTTCTCAACAGGAAAAATGGTGAATATCGCTATGCAAATCAAGCTGAATAAAATCTCTCTAATACCAGCCGAGATCTTCAAAAAACTCGGCAAAGATTACCGTTTTGAGCCTATTTTTGGGAGATTCTTATATATCTCCTGATGCGCTGTGCACATTTCTCCATGCTTTTAATGTGCATGAAGCCAATCAATTTTATCTTTTCAAAGAGCATGTACATAGTATCAGAGTATCAAAGTACTTCAAGACACCAATTTGAACAGTATTTCAACTTTGTCCAACAGCTGACACTCCCCGTAGTTGAAACTAGGGGGTTTACGACGGTTTTAATAAAGCGGTAGCAAAATCGAGGTCGGCATATGGCGCGAGTCCGTCAAAATCAGCGTACAGCCTCTTTCTGCTGCTTCTTGCAAAAGATGATCAGCCAGAACAAAACGTAGGCGTCAAGAAAAATCGTGTCGTATTCATCGAGGCGGAATTATATCGGTTGTTCAGATGTCTGATTCTGCACAACCATGTACCCCGCCTCGTACCTCATCTTCCGCGCATGCTTGATATACGCCGTTTTACCAAATCTTCGTTTTCACCTCATGAAGACCGGCCGGCGTAGTATCAATAAAACAAGCCTTTGACTTCGGATCGTTCAGCACCTTGTTAAAGGTGAACACCAGGCTTCCGCCAAACGTGTTGCCGCCGAGAATCTTGGTGTCCGACATATTCCGAAGTCCGCTTGCCTGTTCCATCACCTGAATTTCAGCCTCTGCAATCTTGTACACGATAGCTGGAAATTCGGATTCACTCGTTGCTGCAAGGATGTCCTTCGGATGCTTTAGCGAGCCAAGCTTCAGCTGAACCGTCAGTTTCGGGTAATTGACCGGAAGTTTCTCGAGGAGCAGATCCCAAAATCCAACCAAAGACTCTGCGGCTTTCTCAAAATCAATCTTTGCGGATGCTCCGGCATTTCCTGCCGCTGCAATCGTCTCAACTCCCTTCAGCAGGTACACCTCATCAATCGCCAATGGCATCTGGCGCACCGGATACACCTGCTTCTCACCGGCGATCCGAAAGCGCTCGCCATAAAGCTCGATCATCGTGTTTTTAAGAACACGGGCACGAACGATGCGAACGAATTTCTCTTTTGCCGTTTTCGCCAAACCGCGAGCATACATCTCGAGCATAGCGTTGTAAGTATCCGGATCAGATTTCGATGCGATCGCAGCCGGTACCGCACCGAAACGAAGCTGTTTCACCTTTTTCTTCATCACTTCATAGACAAAGAAATTGGCAAACGTCTGAGAGCTGTACCCACCATAAATTTCTGCCGGACGGTCTGACTTCGTGGCAATCAGTTTCGACTTCTCCCTTGGAGAGTAAATCGTCTGTTTCCAAAATGCGCCGCCGTCTTCAAAGGCGGCATATGTGACACGAAGGTTCTTCCATCCACATGCACGATAGATGCGCTCCACCTCTTCATCCTTGTTCCAGTAAACCTCACCTGTGTCCTTGTCGACACGGTCAAAGAAGAAACCGCCGGCAAAGAAATCAAGTTGTGACTTCGGAGCCTTCTTGTTCTCCTCATCAACCAGCTTGATCTTGCGCATGTACTGCTCATACTTAACGCGATTATGGACGAACGCCGGCTTCGCAAGTTCCATATAGCGCCCGACCTCGGCTGCAAGCAGAGCGTCGTGTGCGTGATAGAACTGGTTCGCTTTAAGGCTTTTCGGAATTCCGATCCGGCTGCGCACGGCACCGATAACCCCAGCCTTAACGGGAATGACAACCGTTCCCGGATACTTTGCCGCAATCGCAGCCGTAAACAGTTTTGCCTCCCAGCTGTTTTCCGTGAACTGCCTTCCGATGATCGATTTCAGCATGCCTTCGGAAATCTCAGTACGGATCAGCGCGTTGAGCTTTCGCTCGGACATAAGTCCGGCGTTACGAAGCATCCTCCAAAATGGCAGCATCTTCCGCTGCACCGCTGGAGACACGAGCAGCGTTTCACTCTTATAACGACTGGCCTCTGCATAAACAAGCACCTTGTTATCCAGTGACTCGTCTTTTCGGTAAGCAAGCGGTACAACATGGTCGACATAGTAATCATTCGATGCAATCCGAGTGATGTCGATCGGCTTTCCCGTATAAAGGCATTTTCCTGCCTGATGGAAATACAGGTAGATGCGCTCGTTAATCTCCTTCTCATCGAACATGCCAAGCTCACGAAGCAGCTTCGCCGCACCAAGGTCCGCCGCTGCATCCGCATCCAATGCCTTGAGTGCCTGCTTGATCTTATCGGAGCGCTTGGCGGTTCGCTTACCCTTTCGGCTATTCGAGGCGGTTCGCGTCACCTTCAGATAAATGCGATCCGGAGCCTTGCCAGCAACAGAAACGATGTCATCCAACACCTTTATCGCCTGACTCACGCCTCGACGAAGTGCCGGCGAACCGGGAAGTGCGTTCAGATCAAAACCTTCTGCCATCTGCATATGCGAATCGTTAAGCCTCTTGATTTCCATTTTGAAACCAAGAACATCGTCATTCAGAATCTGCATCAGGTTCATAGATGAACCACGATAGCGACCATAAGGCCTGCCCTGCTCAAGGACATCCATGACGCACATATCGCCAGAAGCCGTATCTGCCCAGATGCCGGTCAGCAGCCTCTCAGACAGCTTTCCCCAACCGGAAAGACGCTTATGGCAGAAATCGTCAACCGCCTTTTCCGTGAGCAGGTCACCATAGGTTTTCAGGATCTTTCGGCGCAGGATATCGCGATCCTCAAACACTGTATTCCACAGAACCAGGTCCTCCGCCATGCTCATGTCGGAAGCACTGAGCGCTTTCACGTCGAAGAGCCTGCAGAAATATGCATAATTGGACCGCTTGGAAGACATGGCTTTCGGATTCGACGTACCACGAACATGAGGATGTGCGATAAAGAAGTCTCGCTGCAGCACGGACTCGATGCGTTTCACCGTCATCGTCTTTCCATCCGAAGCGGCATCATAGATAGCCTTCCGCATTCCAGCATCGAATGGCATCCAGGAATCTCCATCCTCCGTAAAGCTGAGGCTCGCAAGCTCATTAAAGAAACAATATTTCTCATACAATAGAGAATTCTTCGCCAAAACATCCTCGCCGTCGAGATAGGAGCACTCTCCTGTCATGCGGCGGATGAAAAGCTCGGCTGTCGTGTCGATATCAATATGATCCTCATAATTCCAGGGAGACACAAATGCGTCCTCATGACCAGCAAGACGTTTCACCCATGCAAAACGCGTGCCATTTTCGCCAGCTTTACCATGGTCCGTACTGTCAAGAGGACCGACATAATAGGGAATTCGAGAAGTCAGAACCTTCAGAATATGCTCGCGAGCATCAATGAGCCAAGGATAGAAACGCCCCTGGTTGTCGATGATTCGATTTACAACCTCGACGTGCAACTGATAGGGAATCGCAGCATTGTCGACCGTATGAATACGGCGTAGGAAAGCATGATTTGCAAATGCCTCCATCATCGTCTTGTATTGCGGATCGTTCACGGCATCGGTATCTTTGAACAGGAGCTCTACACGCTTGGCAAACTCCTCATAACCGAGAACATTCAGGTTGTAGGCGGTATAGCCCATGTTTTTTTTCGGGCTATCCTGCTTCTTTACCTGAACCTTGTCGTAGCGGTACCCGTCCTCACGCTTCGAACCGCCAAAGAACCGAACGTAATCTTTAAAGCCGTCCTCGTCAACATTACCGTTTGCATCCTGCTTCGCGACATACTTGAGTGCAAGATCTTTAAGCATGCGAAGCTGCTTCCCATACACGTCATGCTGGGCAACCTGATTGTGCGAAAGGCTTTTGCCAGGTGCATAAGAAAGCATTCCCTGAAGCTTCCAGGAAGTGTAGAGCGCCTGCGCTGCCATCAGAACAGGAACGAGGGAATCCGGACAGGAATCCGCCAGGAACTCCTCCAACGCATCGCCATCGGAAATCGATACTTTAGGAAGTTTCTCAGCATCGGGAACAAGCACCGTCAGATCTGCCTTATAGCCGGCGACAAGATCTGCAATGGCTTTAATTTGAGCCTTCTCCGTTTTCTTCTGAATATCATCACCCGACACGCACATGGCAGATGCGAACTGCTTCTGCAGCTCACGCGCCGTTACATTTCCATTGATGTCAAGAGCTTCCAGTGACAGCTCGATTCGCTCGTCAAGGGTGTCCTCAAAATAGGACACAAGAACTTCCGCGTAGTTTGCAACCTGCGTATCGATATCAGAGTTCGTAGACGAAACATTTTGGTTTTCGAGCAGAAAATGACCGCGCCGGACAACATGATTCGCAACGGCCTCGAAAATCAGACGCGGATCCATAGCGCTGTCTGATTCCATAAGGGCGACGTCCAGATGGGCAAGCGTCGGGAACGAATGGAACAGACAACTATAGCTGAATCCGATCGGGTCGCTCTCGAACCGAATTTTTCCAAGCTTGTAGGACATCCGGCGACGGATAAAGAAATCCGGATCAATAGGGGAAATCACCGGTGCGAAAACGCGCTCCATCTCATGTTCACGTCCACGACGGCGCTGGATTCCACGGCGGGAAGTTCGCGGCATACGCGCCTCAGCGGCATGTTGACCTTCCTTGAAAACACGGGTTCCCATAACCGGTTGCTTTCCATGGTACAAAACATTCCCGTTCGGATCCGTTGCAACGAATCCATGTGCCGTCGAACTTAACTCGAACCCGATGGAATAAGGCCCACTCATCTGCTTCAACTTTTTCATAGCGTATTTCCTTTCCTGCTCATAGGCGGTATGCTGGCTTTTCTTTTGTAGTGCCATTATACCACAGTACTAAAATATTCCAGTTGTGATTTATGATTCTCTATCGCTCCAAAAATTGCTTCCAAAAATTTTTTCAGAAACTTTCAATTCCCGCTTCCCATGCTCTCCTGCTGTGCTATATTGGTCGTGGTGAATTACCGCTTGGTTTACGGTATGTGTAAGTCGAAATACGGCTTCAAAGCCACAAACTGCCCTTTGGGGCGCCCCGTATGGGGCATTTTTTTTGGCGATTTTTACTGAAGAAGAATGGGTTCTCATAGAAAAGGGGTTGCTGGAATATTTCCAGCAACCCCTTTATAGAACATTTTGATTCAAACTGTCATATTTGAATACCAAGGCTTTTCGCAAGCGCTTGCGAATCACCCTGTCGAGACCAATATCCTCGAATAGCTTTCGGAACGCCAAAATCCAAGCGTTCAGCACCAAAGTAATGCTTTCGGCATACATATCACCTTACCTATAACGGTCTTCTTCCGGAATAATCTTGTTCAGCGTATTTTCAACTAGAACCCCGAGGATTCTCCCTCCTCTAAATGAAAAGTAGGTGGGAGA
>OLOL01001051.1_pt1 | contig 25639 bp, 13 predicted proteins | sample 1673081 | NCBI WGS metagenome assembly OLOL01 (sample SAMEA3136753, study PRJEB25190) | human gut metagenome
CCTGCAGCAATTCTGTCAATTCCTCCTCTGTCGGAACTTGTTCGTGCTGACTGCGATCCAAAAATGTTTTTTGCATTGATATGCAATCATATGGAATATCCTCGGAAGCGGGCGCATGTTCCACCTGTGCTTCAATCTGCACCTTCGCTTTCACAAAAGAATTCTGCCACTGGTCCGATGCAGGTCCTTTAATACAGCCTCCGTCACATACATTTGCCTCGATAAAGCAGTGGCTGAGTTCCTCCTTCTCCATGCTTTTAAATAGTTCCATACAGGCATCCAGACCGTCCACGTAAAGTTTGTGATATGTATCCTTCATCTCTTTCTGTTCCATCACCGACTTTACAATTCCTCCTCCAACCGGATAAATGCGGTTGATCCTCGGATCCGGATTTCCAAACGGCTTCTCTTCGCATTCCGATATTGTGATTCCTTCTGCCTTCAGCCATCCGCCAAGCTCCTCAAATGTCAGAATTGCATCGACAGCCCCAAACACCCTGTCATCCCCAACTGCCTCTTCTTTTTTTGCAATGCAAGGCCCTAAAAAAACAACCTTCACATCCTCACCATAAATCTTTTTGATCAGTCTCCCATGCGCGATCATCGGAGATACTACCGGAGTCATATATTTTGTCAGACTTGGGTAGTATTTTTCGATCAGATCATTCACACTTGGGCAGCAGGTTGTAATCAGGTTTTTCATCGTTCCTTCTTCCAGGAGTTTCTGATATTCACGTGTGACAAGCGCCGCTCCCTCTGCCGTCTCGCGCACTTCAAAAAAACCAAGCTTTAACAGTGCATCCACAACCTGCCCCGGATTTTTATACTCCAACACACCAAGATAAGACGGCGCAATAGAAATCACGGTTTTCATCCCCTGTCTCAGATACCCTTTGACACGCTCCATATCACTCGCAAATGTTTTCGCATTCTGCGGGCAAACTTCCAGACAATGCCCACAGTGAATGCAGGCTTCCCGAATAATATGCGCCTGTTCATTCCGGACTGAAATTGCTTTTACACTGCAATTTCGAACACATTTATAGCAATGCCTGCAATTTGCATCCTGAAAATCAATCACTTTCATTTTCAATCTTCTCCCCTTTCCCAGAGTCGCATTTTCTTCTTTTTAGTATACTCAATTTCTCCGGTTCCCGCAAGGAAAACCCCTTCATACCGCTACCGATATGAAGGGGTTCTCTCATTCTTAATTATCGTCTTTTTTTCTACGTCCCAAGATATAGCCGCTCGCTAAAATCATGGATGAGAAAATGCCAAACACGCTTGTCGGATCTCCTGTTTTTACCGGTTTCTTGTTGTCTGGTTTGTTTTTATCCGGTTCTGTTGGAGTCGTCGGCTTCGTAGGTGTTGTTGGCGTTGTAGGTGTGGTAGGTGTTGTTACTTTCTTAAGTGCTCCACACATCTCATTCAACACTTTTAACGCTTGATCGACATCGTCCTGCGTTGCATTCTCATTTTTCAATACCGCATTGGCTTCTTCAAATGCTTTCGCAAATCCTTCCCAGCTTGCCTCTGTGTAATCTTTTTCATTTAGTTTGCTGCACTCATCTACCTTTGCCTGCAGCGCTGTCTTGTCTACTTCCGGCTGAGGATCCGGTGTCTCTGCCACTTCCAGCTTACCATATGCTTCTTCCAAGCTTTGAAGCATTGCATCAACCGTTTCCTGTGTTGCTTTCTCATCTGCTAATACCGCATTTGCATCTTCCAATACGTCTACAAATGCCCCCCAGCTCTCTTGTGTATAAATATCGGAATCTAACTTACTGTACTCATCCACTTTTGCCTGCAATTTACTCTTATCTACTTCCGGAGTCTCAGGCTCTGTCGGTTTTTCTTTGAGACCTGCAATCGCGTTCTTCAAAGTCTCTGTCGCCTGATCCACAGCCTCTTGTGTCGTCGCATTCTCTTTTACATTTTTCGCATTGTCATATGCTGTTTTAAACGCATCATAAGACTCTGTTGTATACTTATCTTTATCCTGTTCTTTTCCTGCTGCAATCACAAGTTGTTCATTCAATGCTTTATAATCGAGTTCTTCTGTAGGCTCACCTTGTACTACTACATTCACGCTCGCCTTTTTATTCTCTGCATTTGCAACTGCATTTAAACTCAGTGTTCCTTCCAACACATATGTATCTACTTTACCGGTATCTAGATTATCTGTATTCCATGTCACCGGAACAAGTACTTTGATTGTGTCAGTCATTTCTTCCACTGCAACCTGAATTCCATTTACAGCCGGAAGCTTCGCAGCATCAAATTCACTGTCTTTCTCAATCAGGATATCTGTATTTGCAGACACACTCTGTACAGAGGATTTCTCATATACATATCTGCCAAGCACTTCTGCCTCATTGATTCCAACGCCGTGTCCACCTGCCACATTGTTCAATTCCTTAAAGAACATTCTCACATAGCGTGCTGAAACCGGAGTTTCAAATGTAATCTCATCAGTCGGATTCACCGGACCGTTATGTTCTTTTGATAAAGTCTTCACCGTTGTCCAGTTCTCATTGTCATTGGATACCTGCACCTCATAATCTGTAGGATATACTTTATTGAAGTATGATACCTTCAAACCGTCAATCAGATTCATCTGCTCCCCAAGATCAATTGCAAACCATGCATCGCCAATGTCCTGTGCCTCATCACCTGTTCCACTCTTGATAAGATCACTGTCCCATTTTGTGGATGCATTTCCATCATTGATGGATTCCTTGACGCCATTGCTTGTACCAGATACCGTCACTGGTTTTTTCAATCCAATATTCTGCTTTTCTGTCACTTTCACTTGAAGTGCGTTTACTGCCTCCTGCAATTTTGTAGTCGCCTTTGTCACCTCGTCCTGTGTCGCACTTGCATTCTCTGCAACTTTCTTTGCCTCTGCAATGACTGCTTTTAAGCTTTCCTTGGAAGCTTTCGTATACTCTTTGGATTCTGCTTTTCCTTCTGCTTCTTTGATCGCCTCATTTAAAGCAGTCTTGTCTGTCACCTCATCCTTTTTCTCTTTTCCGTAAATCTCAAACTCTGTGATTCCGACACCATTTCCGGCTGCGGCTGAGTTCAATTCCTCAAAGAAAAGGCGAACATATCTGGCTGTCAGAGGAGTCTCTAAATCAATTGTTTCTACCGGATGTGCTGCTCCATTCGGATTTTTGGAAAGTTCTTTTACAGTTGTCCAGTTTTGAGCATCATCCGATGTCTGAAGTTCCCACTTTGTTGGGTAGATCAGATTATAGAAACGTACTACAATCTGATTCATAGTATATTCTTTTTCTGCTCCAAGATCGACGTAAATCCATGAGTTTTCTTTTGCGTTATTACCTTTGATGAAATCACTGTCCCATTTTGTTTCGGTATTCGCATCATTTACATTATTTTTATCTCCAGCAGTCGTTCCAGAAACTTCTACTTTTTTACCGATTGCAATATTCTGTTCAATTTCCTCACCATTGTCTACGATAATTGGATCTACATACTCTCCGATATCGTCAGATGCATTTTCTCCGGTTGTAATTGCCAGTTCATGAATTGAGGCTTCACTTTCTTTAGTCCATTTAATGCTAATCTCTGAAATTGGTCCCACATCTTTTGTATCAAATTTTGCAATGACATCTTTCACTGTTCCCAGTTTTTGCTCACCCTTTGGAGTTGTTACATACAAATCACCTTCACCGGCTGCACCCTGTAACACAGAAATCTGTGTAATGTTTGTATTTTCTGTCACACGATATTTAATATAGTCACCGGACTTTGTCTTTTTATTGAACAATGTACTGATGTCATTATCAATCACGGCTCCCACATCACCTGACATGTTGCTTGTGATCTGCGCCGCCGCTACGCCGCCTTCTGTCTTTTTATTAATCTGAATCTCATGTAGCTTCAATTTATCATTTCCGTTACCTGTAAAGTAAAGTCTTAGATATCTTGCTTTTGCACCTTTCGCATCACCGCGCACATAGCGATAAGGAACTTCCATAACAGAATTGTCATTTTCAACTGTCGCCACATCTGTCCAGTCTTTATTGTTTTCTGAAATCTGAATCTTTGCATTGTACAGACGCTGTAATCCGTCTGAGGTTACTGCCTCCACATCATACACTTCAATCGTTTTTCCCAAATCAAATGTAATATAAGAATCTTTCGCCGGATTTTCTTTTGTCAAAATATAAGTAGAAAGATTGCCATCAAATACATTTGTATACGTCCCTTCACTCAAACCATTTTTAATTGTTGACTGTAACAATTTTGCTTCTGGCTTCAGGCTCTTGATATCCATTCCAATCTTTGTTATATCCACTGTCACATCTTTTTCTGAATTGTTTCTCAATCTTAAATATTTTACTCCGGCAAGGTCTTTGACCTCTTTTGCCTCTGACCAATTCAATGCATCAAATGAATATTCAAATACAAGACCTTCCTCTGCCGATACTTCTTTTACGAATGATTTTGCCGCTTCCGGTGTCTCTAGTTTAATACCAACATAATTATTTGGTTTCAATGTAACACCTTTCAAATTGCGAACGCTAATCTCTGTTCCCTCAATTGTCAGAGGTGTCTTTTTCAATGCATCAACGTTAGTGTAGACTCTGTCATGTTCTTCCACTTTTTTGTTCACTGTAAATTCTCTTACATATGTCCAATAATCCGGTTTCCCATTATATCCTGCTGTCTTCAGATAATATCTCACATATCTCGCTTTCACATTGAGTCCATCTGCCGTAATACGGTCTCCATCCACTTTTGCATCAATCTTTTCCCATGTTTCTCCGTCTTCTGAATATTGTAATTCTGCATCATGGAAAATGTCATGGTGTCCGTCTTTTTGTGCCTGCAAAATAGATACATCTGTCACAGTGGTAACTCTTCCAAGGTCTAATCCATAATAATCGCCCGCCTGCTGTTTTACCTGCCATGAAACATAAGTTGTCTCATCTCCATCATACATCTTCTTCGAATCAGCAGTTTCGGTCACTTCTGCTCCGCCCATTTTCGCATATAATGTTGGTGAAATTGTAGTGTCTCCCGGGTTTAAAATCGGTGTTAACTGATTTTTTGCTGCATTGATTGCCTTTGCCACAAACGGCGCAAGTCTCTTGCTTCCTGCTTTTGCATATACATTCGGCAAATCTTCTGCTGTAAGATAGGTATACATTGTGTTGTAATATTTGCTTGCACTGCTTAGTTTTGTCCAGGCCGTTGTAGTATCTCCATTTTCTAAAGCAATCAAACTCTCCAATGCGCCTTTTCCTGCACTTGCCACATCATTTAATGATTTCAGCCAAGGCGTCAATTCTTTTACCAAATTTTTATTTGCACAATTTTTTTCAAAATCTTTGACTGCATTCAGGATATTATCAAATTCCGCTAAAATTGCTTTCGCATCTTCATTTTCTTTAATTGGCTTTCCTGCATTTACAAGCTTTTGCACTGCATCTAATTTTTCTTTCAAATACTCTGACTCATTAAATCCAGGAACTCTGGATGAGCCAGGTGCATTTGCTACGTTTCTCGCAATCGTAAGATAAGAATCTTTTACCTCAGGCTGCAAATAATTAAATGCGCTCTCCCAAATTTCATTTGCATGTTCAGAATATTTATTATTGTTCCATACCAATGACGCCAACTGATACAAGCCCACCTCATTTGAATATGCAAATCTGCTTGGGTTTGAGTGGAAACCTGCAAGTCCCGTTACATTGTCTCTCGCATAATATGTGATATCACCAAGATAAATTCCTGATTTCGCATGCTCATTTACCGGATAGTTCAACCAGAAGTCCGGATCATGATTTGTCTTTTCTTTCAAAAAGTTTACCGTTTCCTGTGTGATTGGTGAGTTTACATCATCACCGGTCCAGTAAATATGAATGTCATCATTCAAATTCTTTAAAGCTGTTAACTCCGCACCATTACCTGACCATGCCTTGTTATAACCCTGTGGACAGTATGTAATCGGCTGGCAACCTTTCTTTTTTAAATCTTCATTCAATCTATTCAGCACAGTCACAACCATGTCATTGTTTCCGCCACCAAAGTCATCATTCAATATATCAAATTTACGAACACCAATTTTATACAACTGTTCCAGCTTTGCCATTAATTTCTGATACTGTGTTTCGTACTTTGCATCTGATATACTTGAAAATGATTTAAAAAAGTTACCAAGGTGAATAGACCATACAAAATCTACTTTTGTCTCTTCGGCTTTCTTTACTAACTTTTCAAATTCTTTTATTGTTTCATCCGGATATAGCTGATCCCATTTGCTTGTATGATATGCATCTCCCTTCGGTGCATAGACATAGCTGTTCATCTTATAGTCTTTGGCAAATTCCATCAGATTTTCACGCTCATCAAAGTTCCATGCACCATAGAAACCTTCGATGTATCCTCTCGTCGCCACAGTTGCATAGTCTTCAATATGCGCATCCAAAAATTTCTTTCCTGAGAAAGAAGAGAACATCATCTGCAGAGTCGCAACACCATGAAAGGTTGCATCCGTATCTTTTCCTTCAATGACAATATCTTTCTTTTGTGCATCTGCATCAAGCACATAGGCATCCGGCTTTTTGTAAAATTCTGCATTTGGCTCGTTGATTTTATTTTCTTTCATATAACTATCAGCTGCACCGTTTGTTTGTTCCACGCCGAGGATGATATTTGTTTTTTCATCATCTACGTTCTCAGATTCTTTATATCCAACTTTATACTTGTCCAGTACTTTTTTTACAAAGTTTTTGGTAGCCTCATCCACTCCGTTCTCTGCAACAATCGTTACCTCTCCACTTTTCAGTTCAAATGACTGTGTTGTTTGTGGATACGTCACCTTCTGCGGAAGCGGGTAAATTGCATATGCATTCGGATTTTTAGAACACTCTGTCTGCTCTGTAGGCACTGTTGGCGTCGTTTCCTCATTCTTCTTTGCAGCAGCTGCCGGAAGAACAGAGGTTGCTGTCATCGCGCAAACTAACGCTGCACTTGCTACACGTAAGGATTTTCGTTTCTTTTTCATATTTTTGCTCCTCTCGTTTCTTTTTTCACATACAATTCATTATATCATATTTACAATTTCTTCCAAAGAGTTTTTTTATTTTTAGATATATTTTATAAATACGATTTTTTTTTTTGGTACAAACAGACAAAAGACAGATTGCCGTGTAACAATCACCATTGTCTTATCACATAGCAATCTGCCTTTTATCATTACTAGATGGAATTAATCGTTCTCTTTATATACGATGTATGTAAAATCTCATGCGCTTTTTGGCTTCCCGGTCTTCCCAGAAATTCTTCATATAATTTCTGAATCGAAGGATTCTCATGCGATTTTCGAATTGCTTTTTTGGCATCGTTGTCATACAGTACTTTCGCACGTGCCGCTCTCACATCGGTAAAGTTTCTTACATCCGCAGAAACTTGTGGCTGTCCACCGCCATTTACACAGCCTCCCGGACATCCCATAATCTCAATGAAATGATAGTCTGCTTCTCCTGCATTGACTTTGTCAAGCAGCTCTTTTGCGTTTTGCAGTCCGGATGCGACTGCTACTTTCACATCCATTCCCGCTACATTGTAAGTCGCTTCTTTAATTCCATCTGTTCCTCGTACATCTTCAAAGTCCACTTTTGCGAGTTCTTCTCCCGTAAGCGTCTCCACCGCCGTCCGAAGTGCCGCTTCCATAACACCACCGGTTGTGCCAAAGATTACCGCTGCTCCTGTTGATTCTCCGAGCGGATCATCAAAATTCTCTTCCGGAAGTCCTGTAAAATCAAGTCCTGTACGTTTGATCAGTCTTGCAAGCTCTCTTGTTGTAATAGCAATATCCACATCCGGTACCCCCGCCGCATTCTGATCCTCGCGTCCAATTTCAAATTTCTTTGCAGTGCAAGGCATCACACTCACACACACGATATCCTTTGGATCCATCCCCGTCTTTTCCGCATAATAGGTCTTTGTAATTGCTCCAAACATCTGCTGCGGTGATTTACAGCTCGACAGATTCTCTGTCATATCCGGAAAATAATGTTCACAGTATTTGATCCATCCAGGTGAGCAGGAAGTAATAAGTGGAAGTACACCACCATTTTGTACTCTGTCTATAAATTCACGCGCTTCTTCCATAATAGTGAGATCTGCACTGAAATCCGTGTCAAACACTTTGTCAAATCCGATTCTTCGAAGTGCTGCCACCATTCTGCCCTCCACGTCAGTTCCAATCGGATATCCAAACTCTTCTCCCAATGCCGCTCTTACGGAAGGCGCTGTCTGCACTACAACATGTTTTTCCGGATCGGCAATCGCCTCTAACACTTCATCTATATAATCCTTTTCTTGAAGAGCCCCAGTCGGACAGACTGCAATACACTGTCCACAAGACACACAGCTTGTATCTCCAAGCCCCATCTCAAACGCCGATCCAATACTCGTTGCAAACCCTCTGTGATTCGGTCCAATCACACCGATTCCCTGTACTTTCTCACAGACTGCCGAACATCGTCTACACAAAATACACTTATTGTTATCCCGAATCATATGTGCCGCCGTTACATCTAATTCATACCCATTTTTCTCACCATCAAAATAGTCTTCCTCTGCAACTCCAAGTTCACGGCACAACTGCTGCAATTCGCAGTTCCCACTTCTCACACAAGAGAGACATTTTCTGTCATGCGCAGACAAGATTAACTGCAGAGTCTTCCTTCTTGCCTCCAACACTTTCGGTGTATTCGTCCATATCTCCATCCCATCACCGATTGGATGTACACAGGATGCAACCAAAGTCTTTGCACCTTTTACTTCCACCACACAGATTCGACATGCCCCGATTTCATTAATCTCTTTCAAGAAACAGAGAGTAGGTATTTTGATTCCAGCCAAATGTGCTGCTTCCAAGATTGTAGACCCCACCGGCGCCGACACGGCTCTGCCATTTAATTTTATCGTTACATTTTCCATCATCTTACCTCCCCTATTACTCTTTATAAATAGCACCAAACCGGCATTTTTCCATACATGCTCCACATTTGACGCATCTAGACTGGTCAATCATATGTACTTCTTTTACCGAACCAATAATCGCATTATTCGGACACGTTCTTGCACAGAGTGTACAGCCTTTACATTTATCCGCATCAATTTTGTATTGCAGCAACTCTTTACAGACTCCCGCAGGACATTTTTTATCTACGATATGTGCAATATATTCCTCCCTGAAATAGCGCAGAGTAGAAAGTACCGGGTTTGGAGCCGTCTGTCCAAGCGCACAGAGCGAGTTATCCTTTAAGTGATAACAAAGTTCCTCCAATTTATCCAAATCTTCCATGGTTGCCTGCCCCTTTGTAATCTTATCCAAAAGTTCCAGCATACGTCTTGTGCCGATACGGCAAGGTGTACATTTCCCGCAAGACTCATCTACCGTAAATTCCAAAAAGAATTTTGCAATATCCACCATACAAGTATTCTCATCCATAACAATCAGACCACCTGATCCCATCATGGATCCAATTTCCATCAAGTTGTCGTAATCGATCGGAACATCAAGATGTTCTGCCGGAATGCATCCGCCTGACGGTCCTCCCGTTTGAGCCGCCTTGAATTTCTTTCCATTCGGAATTCCTCCGCCGATTTCTTCCACAATCTCACGAAGTGTCGTTCCCATCGGAATCTCCACAAGTCCGGTATTGTGAATTTTACCACCTAACGCAAACACTTTTGTTCCTTTTGATTTTTCTGTTCCCATGCCTGCAAACCATTCCGGCCCCTTTAAAATAATCTGCGGAATATTTGCCCAAGTCTCCACATTATTTAAAATCGTCGGTTTTTGGAATAAGCCTTTCAATGCAGGGAATGGCGGACGCGGTCTTGGCTCACCACGATTTCCTTCAATGGATGTCATCAATGCCGTCTCTTCTCCACAGACAAATGCTCCCGCTCCCAGCCTCAAATCAATATCAAAATCAAATCCGCTTCCAAAAATATCTTTGCCAAGCATTCCGTACTCTCTCACCTGACGAATTGCGATTTCCAGACGTTCAATTGCGATCGGATATTCCGCGCGCACATAGATGTACCCTTGTGATGCCCCGATTGCATATCCTGCAATTGTCATTGCCTCCAACACAACATGAGGATCCCCCTCGAGCACCGAGCGATCCATAAACGCTCCCGGATCTCCTTCATCGGCGTTGCAACAGACATATTTTTGATCTGCCTGATTGCCTTTTGCAAATTTCCATTTTAACCCCGTCGGGAAACCTGCTCCTCCGCGTCCTCTCAGTCCACTGTCCAAGATAACCTGAATGACGTCATCCGGCGTCATCGTCGTCAAGACTTTTTCAAGAGCCTCGTATCCGCTCGTCCCTATGTATTCTTCAATATTTTCCGGATTGATCACGCCACAGTTGCGAAGCGCAATTCGCTTTTGTTTCTTATAAAATTCCGTCTCTTGAAGCGGCAGTATTCCATCTTCACTGACCGTCTCCTGATATAAAAGACGAGTAACAATTCTTCCGTTTAACAAATGTTCCGATACGATTTCCGGAATGTCCTCTTCTTTTACCATAGAATAAAATGCCCCCTCCGGATAAACGATCATAATCGGCCCCAACGCACACAGCCCGAAACATCCTGTTTTCACGACTCCAATCTCATTTTCCAGACTATTTTTTCGAATCTCTTCATGCAGTTTTTCAATAATTTTCTTGCTGCCGGAAGAAGTACACCCAGTACCTCCGCAGACCAACACATGCTTGCGATACGGGTTATCTTCTGTCCAGACTCCGTCTTCTGAACGAAACTCTACCTGTCCCTGCATCTTTTCTTTGATTGCTTTCAATTCTTCCAGTGACTTCATGCATATCCTCCATTTCTATTTTCATACGATCCTAATCATATTTTGCTAAAATATCATCTATGTCATCTACAGTCAAACGTCCGTAGACATCATCATTTACCATCATGACTGGCGCAAGACCGCATGCCCCGACACATCGACAGGCATCCAGTGAAAATTTACCGTCAGGTGTACATTCCCCACCCACGATTCCAAGCTTTTCCATCAGATAATTATAAATATCCCCGGAACCTTTTACATAACATGCCGTGCCAAGACAGACTGAAATGCGATATCTTCCTTTTGGATTGAGCGTAAACTGTGAATAAAACGTTGCAACTCCATATATTTTCTCCAGCGTAATCTTCGTCTCATTTGAAATCATTGTCTGCACTTCTATCGGAAGATACCCGTATATTTCCTGAGTCTTTTGCAAAATGGGCATCAAAGCACCTTTATCATCCTTCAATTCCGCAATCACCTGCAATAACGCCTCTTCCTGCTCCTTTGTTCCATGAAACGGAACCCCTCCTGTTTTAGAACACATCCTGAAACCTCCTTTTACTGTGATTTTCCGTTCTGCACCTTGTGCATCTCAATATACCACTTCATATTAACATACAATTGCATAAAATTCCACACTATATTTTCTTTTCTTTATGCATTATGATCACTTTTTTGTATGTAATTTGTTTTTTATATGTTAATTTTATAAAAACCCGCACAAAACATATAGTTTTGTACGGGTTTAAAAATCACTAATTACTTATTTTATGTAGCATCACTCTTCGTTTTTCTCAAAAACATCGTTTCCACTTTCATCACCATTTAATAATGTATGCTCTGTACCACCCAAAGCAGAAACTCCTTCTGAAAGATGTAATTTGGCAACGATGTCCTAATTCGTCAATTCGATGCTTGAGTATTCGATATATGGTTCTTTATATTCCTTTGTCAAATCCTCATAATAACTAAAGTTGATACCACTGACGTATTTATCCTGTCCTTCGTCATTTCCATATGTGTGCACAGCTTCAATTTTTACATATTTTGCAGGCATCGATTCTTGCAATGTGATTGTCTTTCTCTTATCATTATTTTCAAGATCTTTTCCCTCTCCTGCCAATATCCATTCTTTTCCGTCCAAGCTTACATATACCTTTGCTTCTTTCATTCTTCCATTTACTTGTGAAGCCTTAGAATCATATGCGATTTGAGATAAAAATCTTACTTTATCCAAACTAATAATATAAGATTTATCATCCGCTACTTGTCCATATTTTGTATGCCATTCCGTAAAAGGATTTGCGTCAATCATATGTTCCGCTTCTAATTCTCCTTGTGAAGTTCCCGCTGAGACAAATCCAATATGGTTGATACTGATATAGCGGTTCGTCTCAGGACTTGTATCTTTCTTAAAGGTAAATTCTTTTGTTTCTCCATGAAGGTATCTTTCATAAGATTTATATCTCACCTTCACAATCTGATCTCCGCTAAAATGGATATCTGATGTATAATCCTTCCAAGATGTTCCCCCGTCCACACTGTATTCTAAGTTCTCCAATTTTTTATCTGTTGCAACAAAAATATCTTCCTCATCATTGATTGTAAGCTTTGCAGAATCAATCTTTTCACCTTCCAAAATGTCAATCGTAAACACTTCAGCCGCACCGGAAATTTTCACCTGAATATCATTTTGAACTGATATTTTAGCCAATTCTTCTGTAGAGAGTGTGATAACATGCTCCTGCGTCGCTTTCCAACTAGTTCCATTATCCAAACTATATTGTACTTGGAAATTATAATCATCATATTTAGAATTTAATACAATTTTGCCAGCGTTTTCTCCATCGAATGAGAAGGAAGCCAAATCCACTTTACTTGTTCCAAGTAAATCTCTAGCAATTTCTTTTGTTGCCCCTGGCTGCAAACAGTTTTCTTCGGTTGCTTGCAAAGCTTTGTTTAATGCAGCTGTTTTGAGAATATCAATCTCTACTACATCATTTTCGTCCAAATTCGACTCAATTACCTTTAGCAAATCCACCATTGCCATTGGATAGTATGTATATGTATCAATTACTTTTTTCGCCAACACTTTCCATTCTGCGCTTGGTTTCCTTAACTCTTTGTATGTATTGAGTAACCCATCAAAAGAATCTAAATTCAATCGAAATGCTTTTAATGCCTCATTATATATCTTCTCTTTCTCATTTACATCCGCATAAGAATTTGCGATTAAATTATAATAGAATGATTTTGAATATTTCTCATAGTCATTCAATGCTGCTTGTCCCAATAACTGATAACCTGCATTATTTCCGCGTTGGTTACCATTGATAATCTTAGTTGTAAAATATTTATTATTCCAATTGAACAACAAACGAGTAGCATTTCCACCATACCAAGTCGTACAACTTGATCCCCAGCCGGAAATATTGTTCCCAATATTCCATAGACCTTTTCCATCTTTATTCTGTGAATAAGTCAAATACGCTTCATGTCCCGGTTGGTATACACCGACAGCCGGTATTCCATGTACTTTATTTAAATTTTGCCCTAAACGAGAAATATTCCAGCAGATACCGCCCGTCTCCATTACCATCCATGTTCTTTTCGTCTTTGATCCATCCTCATTTAATCCGTATGGAATCTTATATTGACCTAATAAATATTTTTCATTGTATTTATTATAATTTTCTTGTGCATATAAAAAATCCTGCGTGTATGACGGACTTTGATAACCCATATACTTATACGGATTTACTCGATCATTCAATTTATCAGGATATCTATGTTGCGCATATTCACGCAGCCACTTCGCCTCGTTATTTGCAATCGAATCATTCATAACATATCGAATCAATTCCATACTATAGCTTTTAAACTGCTCTTTATTTTCAATCTGATCCTTATCGTAGAACTCTTTCATAATTTGATATCGTTCTAAGACATCGTAGGAAGCCGCCGGGGAGTTAAATGATAATGGAGATACAATCGCATCCGCGCTATACGCAACTGCCAGCGCAATCAACATCTTTTTATATACTAATCCATCCCCGCTATCTAATAAAATATCCTTGTTTTTATTATATAAACCGCTCAATGCAGTGAGACATTTGGAACTGTTTCCAACATTACCAGCTTCAATAAATAGTTTTAAAGCTTCTTTATCCGTCAATATCCAATCAATCGCAGCTTTTACATTGCCCGTTTCGTCATATTTAATGCTGTTTTGAATCGTCCAATAGCCCATCCGATTGACAAACTCTCTCTTTAACACATCATCAAGATGTTTGCTATAGTTATCTTCCACTGAATTTTTAGAAAGAATTGCATCATACTCGCTCACTTTCTTCACATTTTTGTAAATCTCAGAAGACAGATCATAATTTTTCTTGACGATTCTCGCATCTGCATATACTGAATGGTCACTTGCATTTGTTCCATTAGAGTCTGCCACTAATCTCAGGTACTTGCAGCCTTCAATATTCACATCAACATCAATTGCATCTTGACCTGAGTTGATAGCTTCTGTCTTTTGCAGCTCCGTCCATGCTTTTCCATCTTTCGATGAAAATATCGTAAATTTTACTTCGCCGTTATTATCTGCTCTCGATGCATCCACACCAATTTTCGCTACAAATCGGGTATAGTCTTTTGAATATTTGGAAATATCATAGGTAAGTTGTGATGCAGCATGCGCACCCATACCTTTATTGAAGTATACTCTTTCACCATCAATCAGCAAACTAATGGTGCCACCATCAATATTTTGATCTTTCTTAATCTCACCATATCCAGCATAAGACATGTCTTTCCCTGCTTCATAATTTAAATCAGAGATGTAATAGTAATTTTTTTCAGTATTACTTTCAGCCGCCCAAACGGTCTGTACATCATTAACGAATGCCGAAAAAACTACCTGCACTATCATAATCATCGTTAACAGACCAGTCAACATTCTTTTTCCATAACTTTTTTTCATTTGTTTCCTTTCCTTTCTGAAATAGTAATAAAAAATAGTTAAATGTCACAAACAAATATTCTGTTCTTTATTTTTCACTCCTTTCTCAATATTTGTTCATTTTGAAAGCTATTTTCTAATATCGATTATATATATAATTATATAGCGAGTCAACTTAAATGATTAAAAGAAATCTGGTTCTCTTTCGTTTTTTTAACAAAATTCTTGGTTTTTTTGTTTGTAAAAACTGCAGTATAAGTGTTGTGTTGACAAACCAGCTATAAGAATATACGTTTTCTTATCCCCCTAAAGTCACATCTTGTTTGTCATACCACCTGATTGCTTTATCAAAATCTCTTTCTTTATAATCCGGCCAAAGATTTTCTACCACATAGAAATCTGCGTAGACTGACTGCACAGGCAGCATCCCCGACAATCTTCTCATATTTCCCCAACGAATTACCAAATCAATTCTGGAAATATCCTTCGAATGTATTTGAGTCATTACATCGTTCTCTTGCTCCATACCCTCTTTTCTTATCGCGCTCAAATCCCATTCCCAGCCGTAATTCACAAGAAAATTCACCTTGATATCAGCAATTCCGATTTCCTTTCTCTGTGTATATTTCAAAAGTTCTTCCGGAAAATGTGCTGAGCTCGAATCTCCCACAACCAAAAGCGATACATTCCCTTCTTTTTGAATCAGCCGCACTGCATCTACGCACGCTTTTTTAAATGCATTTTGCTGCACTTTCGGCCGTTTACAATTGTCCACAGTAAACCCATAATACGTAATTTCCGCGACTCCATACTCCTTTGCTTTGCGCAGCACTTCCAGTCCCGGGTTCAGTCCATGCTGATACCCATCTTTTTTCTCCATCTGATGTTGTGTCGCCCATCTCCTATTTCCATCCGGTATAATTGCAATATGTTTTGGAATTCTCAACGCAGTCCCTCCTAAATTTTGATACAAGGACTATTCCCATAATACACAATATTTATTCCAATCACACAGAAAAGTCCCGGAACTTCAAGTTCCGAGACTTCATTTTTCACCGTCTATTTAATAAACATCGCATCCCCAAAGCTGAAGAAACGGTATTTTTCTTTCACAGCCTCCTCATAAGCCGAGAGCACCTGTTCTCTTCCTGCCAATGCAGATACCAACATGACCAATGTAGACTCCGGTAAATGAAAGTTCGTGATCAGGCAATCCAACACCTTAAATTCATACCCCGGATAAATGAAAATCTCCGTCCAGCCATTCGTCGCATGAAGTTTTCCATTTTTATCTGCAGCAGATTCAATTGTTCGACAGCTTGTTGTTCCGACACAAATTACGCGATGCCCGCTTTCTTTTGCACGATTAATCTTTTCAGCCGCCTCTTCCTCAATCTGATAAAATTCTGAGTGCATGTGATGCTCCAATATATTATCGACTTTTACAGGACGGAATGTTCCAAGTCCTACATGTAAGGTCACACGTGCAATCTGCACGCCTTTCTCTTCGATCTCTTTTAACAACTCCGGCGTAAAATGCAGTCCGGCTGTCGGAGCTGCCGCAGAGCCGGAATGTTTCGCATATACCGTCTGATATCTGTTTTTATCTTCCAATTGGTGTGTGATATACGGCGGCAGCGGCATCTGTCCTAATTGATCTAAAATTTCCTCAAAAATTCCTTCGTATTCAAAATGGATCAGACGATTGCCTTCTTCTACGATATCAACGACTTCACCGACTAAAAGACCGTCTCCGAAACTCATTCGAGTTCCCACTTTTGCCTTTTTCCCAGGCTTTACAAGCGTCTCCCATACATCGTTTTCTTTTCGTTTTAGCAACAATACTTCTATTTTTGCATCCGTGCCGATTTTGGAACCAATCAGCCTTGCCGGAATCACTTTTGTATCATTGATAACAAGACAGTCCCCTTCCTGCAGATAATCTATAATCTCCCGGAACACATGATGTTCCACCTTGCCAGTCTCTTTATCCAACACCAAAAGTCTTGAGCTTGAACGGTCCTCCAATGGATCCTGTGCAATCAATTCTTCCGGTAAATCAAAATAAAAATCTTCTTTTCTCATCTTTTTGAAACTTCCTTTCTTATCCAATGCCGCCATATAAAATACCCAATATATAGACAACAATCGTCAAACCAACAAAAATATATTTTGTCATTGGCTCAAACCATTTTCCAATCTTTTTCTCGCGTCCCATCTGTACCTGCTCCCTTGCAAACCTAGGAGGGCATACCCAGAAAAACATAATTGCGGCAAGCAATGCTCCCAGTGGAATAATGTAAATTGAAACCACATCCATCCATGTACTTACGACATCACCGGATTCAATGACAACTCCAACCGCCACAGCCACAACTGCCACAATTGCGACTGCAATCTTTCTCGACACTCCAAAGCGTTCCTGAATCGCCTCCATCGGTGTCTCAAACAAATTGATCAACGAAGTGACTGCCGCAAACAGAACTGCCACAAAAAAGAGAATACAGAAAAATGTTCCGGCCGGCATCTGCTGAAATACTTTCGGCATCGTAATGAACATCAATGCCGGTCCTGCATTTGGATCTAATTGAAACGCAAACACTGCGGGTAAAATTACAAACGCTGAAAGAAGCGCTGCCAATGTATCGAAAATCGCTACGTTTCTCGCACATGCAATCACATCTTCATCTTTTTTCAGGTAGCTTCCATAAACTATAGTTCCTGAACCTGCTAATGAAAGCGAAAAAAATGCCTGCCCAAGTGCATATACCCAGGTTTTTACATTTCCAAGTTCACTCCATTTTGGCTTTAGCAAAAAAGAATACCCAGATGCGGATCCTTCCAGAAAGAATACTCGCACCGCCAGTATCAGGAACAGGCAGAAAAATGCAGGCATCATAAACTTATTGACTTTTTCAATTCCTTTTGCAATCCCAAACAGCATGATTGCAAACACAATCAACAGACCAAGCAGATGCCACGGAATACTTCCAAATGAAGCAGATATCTCTCCGAAGTACTCTTCCGATTTTGTTTTCATCAGACTTCCCGTCACAGATCCGACCAAAAATTTCAAAATCCATCCCACAACAACCGAATACCCGATTGCAATTCCAAGCGAACCAAGTGTCGGCACAAGTCCGACGAACTCGCCCCATCTTCCGCCTCTCATCTTCGATGCTCCGCGAAACGCCCCGATAGAACCAGCTTTCATCGCACGTCCAAACGCCATCTCACCTGCAACACCCGCAAATCCGAGCACAAAAACAAATATAAAATACGGTATCAAAAATGCAGCACCGCCACCTTCGCCTACACGATAAGGAAACAGCCAGATATTTCCCATTCCAACAGCAGAGCCGATACATGCCAGCACAAAGCCGAACCGGTTTTGAAATGTCTCTCTTTTTTTGTTTGTCATCTTTTTCCCCTCTTCCTCATTTGCATTTTCGCATATATAATCACATTATATATGCTTTTTTCTAAAAACGCTACCCCTTTTTCAATGAAGCATCTGATTCACCAGCAGCCAGTTTGCCCGAAACGGACGCATCAAGTTCCAATACCCGACACCATGGATATCCTTTTCTGCAGCCAGCTGCAATTTTGCATAAATACTTCTCACATCTTCAAACCAGACTTCATATCTCCTTCCACCAATTTCATAATAGAAAAACGGACTTTGATAACGCTCATCGTACTGAATCTCCGCACCTCGCTCTGCCGCGATGACATTCGCCTCAACATTTCCAATCAACCTTGCTTTTGTCACCCCTCGCTCATATGGGAGCGGCCAGCTATATCCATAATTCGGGACTCCCAATACAATTTTTTCTTTCGGAATTTCCGTGAGGGCATACTCTAACACCTGTCGGACATTTGGCAGCGGCGCTACCGCAAGCGGTGGTCCGTATGTATACCCCCATTCATACGTCATCAGAAACACCGTATTTGCACTTTGCCCCAACAGATGATAATCCATTGCCTCATACAACAGCCCTTTCTGATAAGAAGAGGTCTTCGGAGCAAGTGCCACCGACACCCGATATCCATTTTCATTCATCGTCTCCCGTAAACGATTCACAAAATCTGCATACCCTACCCGATCTTCCGGCCGAATATATTCAAAGTCCACATCTACACCTACATACCCCTTTTCTCGTACTGTCTCCAAAAGATTTTCAATCAAATTGTCCTGAACCGTCTCATTTTCCGATAATATTTGAATCAACCCACTGTTAAAGGTCCCCGTCTCCGCAAACGGCGTCAGCACCAGAATCGGTTCCACCTGCTGATTCCAAGCCTCCTGAATCACCCACGTCTCGTCAATCTGAGGTGGTATCAATTCTCCTTCTGCCGTAAATCCATAAGAAAAAATAAGTATTTCATCTATATAAAGAAGTACCTCACGCAAAATATACGGCTCAATAAACGGATATGCATACCCGCTGATCCTACCTTGCATAAGCGGTTCTCCCTCATAAGAAATGACCAAACTCTGCCCCTCTAACAAATAGGTCTGATTCAACAGAAACGGATTGTTTTGATATAGATTTTTGACCGTGATACTATATTCTTCCGCGATCTGCTTCACCGTCTGTCCTTCTCTCACAATATGAACCCGGCTCGTCATCAGAATCAAAAGAGCTTGCCCCGGAACAAGATTTTGCTGCGCTGCCAGCTCATTGTCATACACAATCCGGTCAGCTGAGACGTCATATAGCTGAGCGATCGAATAGATTGTCTCTCCACTTTTTACAACATGTATCGGCATGGTTATTCTCCATTTTTATTTCTTTACTTTTAATATATTCATCTATCGATAACCCCAAAACCGAATTTGTCACTATAACAAGTATTATTGTGCTGACTCTCCCTATCCCTCAACATATTTCATATATGGAACAAACATATCTATACTATGATCATCGGAATACAACTGCTCCGGAGTCGATTCAGTGCTTAATGCTGAACCACATCCCGAAAAACTAATCATAAAAAAATACTCATACCTAAAATAGTAAATATTTTCTTCAATTCATTCACCTCCCATAACATCTATGCAAAATTCCAATTGAACAGTATCGACCTTCCCATTGCCTATGAAAACAATACCATCCTTCCGCTTGGTTGGCAAGCGGTTTTACGATTCAAATGCGCCGCCCGTGTAAAGCAGTGTTTTGATTACTACTGATTTTACATAGAGGATTTTATTATGAAAACACTTGATTTCTGTAGCTTCTGCACAGAAAATGCTGTATAATCACAGGTAAGTACAAAAAACTGCTTTTTCGTTTCCCCCATCATTGATTCTAACCTAAAGAATTTAGAAATGAGGTATTTTTATGGAATATATTAGAGTAACCAACGAGAATATAGACAAAGAGCATATATGCTGTGCCATTTCAAATAACAATGATATTCAAGTATCATCAAAAAAGGCTTGGCTACAAGAGCGATTTAACGAAGGCTTAGTTTTCCTAAAGAGCGAAGAACGAGGAAAGTGTTTTATTGAGTATATTCCTGCTGAAAATGCTTGGAATCCTATTATTGCAGATGGGTATATGTATATTAACTGTCTTTGGGTTGCTGGTTCATTCAAGGGTCATGGATACTCAACAGACTTATTAAATGCGTGTATTGAAGATAGTAAAACAAAAGGAAAACAAGGGTTATGTATTCTATCTTCCCAAAAGAAAAAAACATTTTTAGCTGACCCTAAATTCTTAAAATACAAAGGTTTCATCGTTTGCGATGAAGCAGATAATGGTATTCAATTATGGTGTTTACCATTTAATAAAAATTCCTTGTTACCTAAATTCAAGAAGTGTGCCAAGCACCCTCACATTGATGAAATGGGATATGTTTTATACTATACCAGTCAATGTCCATTTAATGCGAAATATGTGCCTATTGTAGAAGAAATCGCAAAAGAAAAGGGCGTACAGTTTAAATCTATTCATTTGCAAAGCAAAGAGCAAGCACAGAATGCACCTACGCCGATTACAACTTACGCTCTGTTCTATAATGGAGAATATTTAACAAATGAGCAGATGAATGATAAGAGATTTTTAAAGTTATTGGCAAAATAACCCCCAGCTTATAGAGCTAAGAAAACTTCCTCCTACATCCCGTTTCGTCTTACACAAAAAGTACCGCCATCTGACGGTACTTTCCTTCTTTTATTTACTGTCTTAATTCAATTCCCATTTCTTCCAATGCTTTCAAGATTTTCGTCATCGCAGAAGTCACATCTGCCTCTTCCAATGTCTTATCTTTTGCACGGAACACAATAGAATATGCAACAGATTTGAATCCTGCTTTAATCTGCGCTCCCTCATAAAGGTCGAATAATTTGTAGCTTTCTAAGTAAGCGCCGCCTTTCTTCGCAATCACTTCCTCGATCTGACCAACCAAAATTTCTTTCGGCACAACCATACTGATATCACGAGTCACTGCCGGATATTTTGCAATTCCTTCATATTTTCTGTCAAATGTAGCAAGTTCCACTACCTCCGGCATATCAATCACTGCAACATAAGCTCTTGTCCCGATTCCGTAAATATCTGCCACTTCTGGATGTACTTCTCCCAAGTATCCTACTACTTTTCCACCGTAAATGATATTTGCCTGACGTCCCGGATGCAAGAATGTCTTTCCTGCGTTTGGATCATATGTCTCTTTTTCATGCATACCGATTTTTTCAAAGAATTCTTCTACAACGCCTTTCATGCTGAAGAAATCACCTTCTCCATACATACCAAGTGTGAACTGCATACGTTCTTCCGGAAGTTCTGTGACCGGAAGCTGTTTTGGAAGATAAATATTTCCAAGTTCATACAAACGAACATCTTTATTTCTTCTGTTATAGTTTGTCGCAAGCGATGTTAACATTCCATTCAAAGAAATTGTTCTCATAATACTGTAATCTTCTCCAAGCGGATTCATAATCTCCACCGCTTCACGGAGTTTTGAGTCCGCCGGAAGCAACAGTTTATCAAATACTTTTGGACTTTCAAAAGAATATGTCATTCCCTGACTGAATCCACAGAACTCTGCAATATTTCTGGCTACTTCCTCCACACGAAGTTTGAATGACAATTTTCCTGTTGTTGCCTCTCCCCTTGGAAGTGTTGTCGGAATATTGTCATATCCGTAAAATCTTGCAACTTCTTCTGCAAGGTCTGCAAGTCTGAATAAATCATGTCTGAATGTCGGTGTGATCACTTCTTTTGCCTCTGCATCATATTCCAAGCCGATTTTTTCAAAATATCCAAGCATTTCTTCTTCTGAAATATCTGTTCCAAGCATCACATTGATTTTCTCTGCATCAAATGGAACGCGAACCGGTTCTTTTTCTTTTCCATATACATCAACGGTTCCTCCGACAACTTCACCTGCACCTAATTCTTCAATCAACTGGCAGGCTCTGTCGATTGCCGCTTTCGCATTGTTCGGGTCAAGTCCCTTTTCAAATTTTCCGGAAGCATCTGTACGAAGTCCGACTTTTTTGCTTGATTTACGGATATTTGTTCCATCAAAGCATGCCGCCTCAAACAATACGTTCTGCACATCATCTGTAATCATAGAGTTTTCTCCACCCATGATACCCGCAATACCAACCGATTTTTCTCCGTCGCAGATCATTAGGACAGATTCGTCCATCTCTCTTTCCTGTCCGTCTAATGTCACGAATTTTTCTCCTGCTTTTGCTGTCTTTACAACAATCTCATTTCCGGCAATCGTAGAAAGATCGTAAGCATGCATTGGCTGCCCATACTCTTCCATCACATAGTTTGTGATATCAACAAGATTGTTGATCGGACGGATTCCAACAGAAGCCAGTCTTCTTTGCATCCATCTCGGAGATGGTCCAATTTTTACATTTTTCACAACTCTTGCACAGTAGCGTGGGCAAAGCTCTGTGTTCTCCACAGTTACTTTAATATAATCATTGACATCTTCGTCATTTCCAGTCTCTGCCACAACCGGAGGACAGAATTCTTTTCTAAAAGTTGCCGCTGCTTCTCTCGCAATTCCCACTACACTAAAGCAGTCCACACGGTTTGATGTCACCTCGTATTCAAATACAACATCATTTCTTCCAAGTGCTTCAATCGCGCTGCTTCCAACTACTGCATCTTCCTCGAAAATATAGATTCCGTTCTCCGGAGCCTCCGGGTACATATCTGTTGTAGATCCAAGTTCTTCGATGGAACACATCATACCAAAACTTTCCACTCCACGAAGCTTTCCTTTTTTGATTTTGATTCCGCCTTCTACAACTTTCCCGTCATGACTTCCTGCTACACGTCCACCGTCTAATACAACCGGCACCTTTGCTCCTTCAAATACATTCTTCGCTCCGGTTACAATCTGAACAGTCTCTGTTCCAACATTCACCTGGCAGACAACCAGTTTATCCGCATCCGGATGTTTCTCAATTTTATCAATCTGACCAATTACAATTTTTTCAAGGTCTGCATCCAACACCTCAAATCCCTCTACTTTTGTTCCGGAAAGCGTCATCGCATCTGTGTATTCCTGCGCTGTGACATCAAGGTCCGGCACATATGCTTTTATCCATGATAATGATGTATTCATTTTCTAAATCCTCCTAAAAATTTCTACTCTTTGGCATATTCTGTCGCGCCGCTCATTTTACTCTTTGGCACATCTTCTAGAATTGCTTTAAGAATCTAATATCGTTTTCGTATAATAATCTCATATCGTCGATTTCGTATTTCAACAGTGCAATACGTTCCAATCCTACACCGAATGCGAATCCGTTGTATTCTTCCGGATCAATTCCGCACATTTCCAGTACGTGTGGATGTACCATACCACATCCGAGGATCTCGATCCATCCGGATCCTTTACAGAAACGGCATCCTTTTCCACCGCATTTGAAGCAGCTTACATCCATCTCGGCACTTGGCTCTGTGAATGGGAAATGATGTGGTCTGAATTTTGTCTTTGTGTCTTCTCCGAATAATTCTTTTGCAAATACTTCCAGTGTTCCCTTTAAGTCAGCAAATGAAATATTCTTGTCGATGATCAGTCCTTCGATCTGATGGAAAGAAGGTGAATGTGTTGCATCTACTTCGTCTGAACGGAATACACGTCCCGGTGACAGGATACAGATTGGAAGCTTGCCCTGCTCCATAATACGTGCCTGTACAGGAGATGTCTGTGTCCTGAGCACGATGTCTTTATTAATATAGAATGTGTCCTGCTCATCCTTTGCCGGATGTCCGTCCGGGATGTTCAGTTTACGGAAGTTGTACTCATCATACTCGATCTCAGGTCCTTCTACGACTTCGTATCCCATACCTGTAAATACACGCTCTACTTCTTCCAGTGCGATTGTATTCGGATGACGGTGTCCGACGCAGTTTTTCTTAGCCGGAAGTGTTACATCGATCACTTCTTTTTTCAGCTTTTCTGCACGGATTGCTTTTTCCATCTTTTCTTTATTTTCTTCCAGAACAGCTTCGATCGCTGCTCTTGTCTCATTTACCATCTGTCCAACCTTCGGTCTGTCCTCCGGTGCAACGTCTTTCATACCTTTTAATACAGCGGTAAGTTCACCTTTTTTACCAAGGAACTTTACACGCACATCATTCAGTTTTTCAGGCATATCGGCAGCTTCAATTGCTTTCAATGCTTCCTCTTTGATGTTCTGCAGTTTTTCTTTCATCATTTTCTTCCTTTCTTCGCATATCTTTTATGTCAGCGTATGCTTTTGGGTATGCAAGAGAACCTGCCACTGGCAGCTTCTCTTGCATGCTTTGGCATAAAAAAAGCCCCGCCCCAAAAGGGACGAGACATATAACCCGTGGTACCACCCTGATTCCCGCAAAATATTTTTGCGGACACTCATTACTGCGTAACGTGCATCATACGGCATTCTCTACTTTTATTTCAAGAACACAGCTCGCGCGGGAAATTCATTCACCATCTGAACCCAAGGGAACTTTCAGCCTGTCGATTCCCTCTCTCTAGCGGAAAATGGCTCACTACTTACACGGTCATTGCCTTTATCTCATAATACTTAATTATTGTATCACATGAACAGAAGTTGTCAAGTCAGAAATTCTACTCCTGCTCCATATCCCGCAGGATCACATTCACTTCCCCGCCAAGCAGCAAAATATACATACAGAAGTACAGCCACAACATGATCAGTACAATTGTCGTCAAACTTCCATACATAGATGAAAATCCCTTAAAAATATTCAGATAGACCGAGAAGATCCATGATACGATCATCCATCCGACTGCTGAAAATGCCGCACCCATCAACTGAACTTTCAACTGTACAATGTGGTTCGGCAAAAATTTATAAATCATCATTGTAAACACAAACAGCAATACCGGTGTAATGATTCCACGTATCTGCATAATCTGATCCACAAAGCGTTCCATAAGCGGATAATGTTCCGTTACAAACAGATTCAATGTATTACCAAATACTGATAACACCAGCAGAAAGATAATTACAATAATAAACGCAACTGTATAAAACGTTGCGCGTATTCTTAAAATAATATAATTACGTGTCTCCTTACAGTCGTAAACGCAATTCAGACCTGTCGTCAGTGCCAGTACACCTTTCCCGGCCGACCAGAGTGCAACGATAATGGTCAGTGAAATGATACCGCCGGACTGATTATATACCTGATTCACAATGGATGTGATCAGGCTGTCTACTGATTTTGGAAACACCTGAAGGACAGCCGTCATAACGTCTGCCTTCGTAACCGGCGTATACTGTACCAGTGTGATCAACAGTAATATGATCGGAATCAGACTGA
>OLOL01001067.1_pt1 | contig 25431 bp, 23 predicted proteins | sample 1673081 | NCBI WGS metagenome assembly OLOL01 (sample SAMEA3136753, study PRJEB25190) | human gut metagenome
TGACGCCGAAGCAGTTGGTGGCTGCCGCGCCGGTGATGGTGGTGAATACCGCGCTGCTGATGGTGATCTCGCCCTGACCGGTTTGAACCTTAATCATAGCTAACTTCCTTTCTATAGACTGCCGCCGGAGGGCGGCATAAGCACAATAATATAGGGTATTATATACTATTTGTCCGGCAATAACAAGAAGAATATTTTAAACAAATCTGCCGATTTCCGTAACATTTTCTTAACATTTGACCAAACAAAGACCATTCCGCCCTGAAAATACGCCCTCTGTGCTATTTCCCGACACTTTTTCGTCCGCCGCCCGGCTACAATAGGGGGCAAAGGAGGGCTTGTCCATGAAACTTCTGCCACTGCCCCGGGAGAAACGGCGGCTGCTTGAACCCCTGGGCCGGGCGGCCCTGACCTGCCTGCTGACGGCCGGCTCCTTCGGGGGCCTGTGCGCCCCGCTGCCTCTGGCCATCACGGCGGCGGCCGGGCCGGGACTGCCGGGCCTGTGCTGCGTGCTGGGCTGCGGACTGGGGGCGTTTCTGTTTCTGCCGTTTCAGGCGGGCCTGCGGCAGCTGGCGGCGGCCATTCTGATCTTTTCCGGCAGCATCGCCTTTTTCGACACGAAATTTTTCCCCCGGCGGTTTTTCCGGCCGGGTCTTGCGGCGGCGCTGCTGCTTCTGGTGCAGTCGGCGTATCTCATCGCCCGGCCCATCCGGCTGTGGGCCCTGTGCGTGTTCTGCATGGGCCTCACCGCCGCGGTCACGGACCTGCTGCTGCGCCGCCGGGACCGGCTGCCCCTGCTGCTGGCGGCGGGGCTGTGCCTTTCGGCGGGGGCTTTCCGGATCGTCGGAATATCGGTTGGAATGTGCCTGACGTGCGCTTTTCTGATGCGCAGCGTCCGGCAGATGGAACCGGCCCGGGGGGCTGCCTGGGGGGCCGCCATGGGGCTGTGCCTGGGTCTGCTGGGGGATGAGCCGGACCTGGCGCCTATGGCGGTGCTGGGGCTTTCCTGCGCCGCTTTGTCCCGGGTGCGTCTCGCCCCTGCCCCGGTGTGTATCGGGACATTCTGGGCCGTTGGCGGGGGCTGTACCCTGCTGTTCGGGACAGAGGAGCCGCTTTATCGGATGATTGAGCTGTTTTCGGGCGGAATTCTGTCCCTGCTGCCGCTGCCCCGGCTGAGTCTGCCGCCGGAGAAAAAACGGGTCCAGCCGGAAAAGCCGCCCCGGCCGGACCGCCTGGCCAAGCCCGCCGCCGCCCTGCGGGACCTGTACGACAGCTTTTTCCGGGGCACCGCTCCGGAGAAGCCGGAGAATCCCTCGGTGGTATTTGACCGGGCGGCGGAGCAGGTGTGCCGCCGGTGCATCCTGCGGGATACCTGCTGGCGGCAGAATTACAGCGCCACCTACAACGCCTTTAACGACGCCTGTCCCCGGCTTTTGCAGCGGGGAGAGGCCCAGGCCGGGGATTTTCCCCTGTATTTCACCTCCCGGTGCGTCCATTTGTCGGATTTTGTGGGGGCGGTGAATGTGGAGCTGCGGTCCTATCTGCTGCGGCAGCAGTACCACCGGCGGCTGTCGGAGGTCCGGGACCAGGCCCGGGAGCAATATGCCCAGCTGGGGGATATGCTGGCCTCCGCCGGTCCGGCGGTGCCCGCCGGAGCCCAGGCCATGGGCTATGGGGTGGCCTCCTCCCTGCGGCCCCGGCAGGGCCAGAGCGTCTGCGGCGACCAGCTGGATTCCTTCGAGGTGGGAGACACCGTGTATCTGCTGCTGTCCGACGGCATGGGCAGCGGCGAGGCCGCCCACCGGGAGGCGGCCATGACCGTCCGGCTGCTGCGGCAGTTTCTGGAGGCGGGCATCGAGCCGGGCCCGGCTCTGAAAACCCTGAACACCGCCCTGTCCCTGGGGAGAGAGCGGCGGAGGCTTCACCACCATTGACCTGCTGGCCCTGCAGCGGGCCAGCGGACAGGCCGCCCTCTATAAGTACGGGGCCGCCCCGTCCTATCTCAAGCGCAGCGGCAGCGTCAGCCGCTATACCGGCCAGTCCCTGCCCGCCGGGCTGCAGGCCGTCCGGGAGGCCCCGGAGTGCACCCGTTTGCAGCTGACCGCCGGGAGCTTCTTCGTGATGGTCTCCGACGGCATCGCCGACGCCGGAAACGATGAGTGGCTGCAAAATCTGCTGGCCGGATGGAGCGGCCGGGACGCCAACGCCCTGGTGTCGCTGATCCTGGCGGAATCCCGGGGCCGCAAGGGGCTGGAGGACGACTGCGCCGTGCTGGTGCTGCACCTGTCCTCCGGCGAAAAAAAGCCGGTGTAAGGGGGTATATTCCCCTATGCGGCGGGCATACTGAACCTGTCAAACGAAATCGCAACAGAGGAGGGCATAACTCTTGGTAAAAGGACTTTCCCGCCGGGTCATCGTGGTGGATTCCCCGGACCCGCATATTTTTGAACAGGCCATTTTCATTGTGCGCAACGACGCAGCCGTGGGCAGCGGAGGGGTCACCTCCCAGCAGGTGGTGGACCAGGCCATCCGCATTGCCAAGGATTATGCCCGGACCCACGGCGCACCGCCCCGGCGGCGGCTGCGTATGTCCCCGTGGCTGGCGGCCCTGTTGGGGGGCGCGGCCATCGGCGCAGTGTGGCTGCTGGCCATGCTGCTGTAATATTGCTTTTTTCTTACCATTTTTCTCCTCACTTGAGGGCGGACAGGCCATCTGTCCGCCCTCCCTTTTTGCGCGGGTGGCTGGCGGCGGGACAGTGGGCAGACATGGGCCCCGCCCTACGAGTGTTCTATCGGTAGACATTTCGTAGGGCCCGCTGCCCTCAGCGGGCCGCGTCACCCTCGGAATAGGGCGATTTCTCCCTTGTGGTGTCACGGCAGGGATACTTTTTGACAAGCAAAAGAGGAACGGCTGCGCCGTTCCTCTTTTGCTATTTGTATTATTATATGCGAATATTACGCTTCGTATCAGAAGCTGACGTTCTCCGGGTCCGGCTTCTGGCAGGGCTTCACGTCGGTGACGTACAGCACCGGGCCCTCACCGTCATAGGCCTGGCATTTCTCCTTCTTCACGGTGGCCTGGATCTCCACCCACTGGCGGTTCTTGAACTTCTCCAGTCCCTCCCCCTTGCACACCAGGGCCAGGAACTGCATATCGTTGTTGCAGCACACCATGGCGAAGCGGCCGGGGCAGTGGATCCCCGGGAACTTCTTGGAGTGGCACATCAGCGCCTTATACCGCACGGTGACGCCGTCGTAGCGCTGGGGGTTGTCCATCATGTCCACATACCAGATGCCGTAGTCGTTGTCCGGCACGTCCAGGTGGCCGCCGGACAGGTCAAAGGGGGCCATGTCCTCGGTGACGTAGTCCTCGCTGGTGCCGTCGGTGTTCTCCAGATAGATGTCCGCCCGGCGGTTCACCATCCGCAGGTTCCGGCCCCGCAGGGCCTTGCGCAGCTCCTCATTGCAGCGGTTGAAGATAATCATATCCGCGTTAAGGATCTTTTCCATCATCAGCTGCCCCATGTTCCGCAGATACGGCTCAAAGGTGGTGGCGTCCACCAGGCACATGATCTGATACAGGATCCAGTTGGCGGGCAGGCCCTCCCGGTACAGGGGCTCGAAGCTCCACATACCGTTGAACTCGATGATCACCTGCTTGGGGCGGTACTGCTTTTCCAGCTTTTTGAAGAACTCCGGCGTCAGCTGGGCGGGGTCGTCCACGGTGTAGGTGAAGACGTTGAACAGGGATTTGGGGTCGTACTCCGTCTCCCCCTCCTCGCAGCACAGCAGCAGCGTCCGGTCCTCGGCGGCGAAGCCGTCTTTCAGGATGCCGTTGATGAAGTCGGTTTTTCCGGCGTCCAGAAAACCGGTGATGAGATATACAGGAATGTCCATAGGCGTCTCCTTACAGGCCGAACAGGGTCTTCAGGCCGTCCTCCTTCAGCTGGGAGCCGATGACGCACAGGCGGCCGGTGTAGTCGGCGGCGCCATAGCGCACCTCGTGCTCCTGGGGCACATAGTCAAAGTGCAGCCACTGGCCGTCGGCGGCGGGCACAATGCCCTTGGCCCGCAGGATGGCGCCGTATTCGCCGGAATCCAGGGCCGTCAGAATGCGGTCGATATCCGCCTGGGTGAACTGCTTGGGGGTCTCCGCGCCCCAGCTGGTGAACACCTCGTCGGCGTGGTGGTGATGGTGGTGGCAGGAGCAGGCGGGGTCGTCGCACTCGCCGTCGCCGTGATGATGGTGGTGATGCTCATGCTCATCGTCATGGTCATGATGATGGCAATCCTCGTGCTCCTCACCCTCGTGGTGGTGATGGTGGCAGCAGTGCTCATGGCCGTCCTCGTCATCGTGGTCATGATGATGGTGATGCTCATGCTCGTCGTGGCCGTCATCATCGTCATGCTCGTGGTGATGGTGATGATGGTGATGATGCTCAGCCTCCTCGGCCTCGTGCTCGGCCCGCATCTTCTCCAGCAGCTCGTCGGCCAGAGACACCTTTTCCACGGCAGCCAGAACGGTCTTGCCGTCCAGCTGGTCCCAGGGGGTGGTCAGGATGGCGGCGGTGGGGTTCTTCTCCCGCAGCAGGGCCACGGCGGCCTCCAGCTTCTCCTGGGTCAGCTTCTGGGTCCGGGACAGGATGATGGTGCCAGCGGACTCGATCTGGTTGTTATAGAACTCGCCGAAGTTCTTCATATACACCTTCACCTTGCCGGCGTCGGCCACGGTGACAAAGGAGTTCAGCCTCATATCCGGAATATCCGCCACGGTGTTTTCCACCGCCACGATGACGTCGCTGAGCTTGCCCACGCCGGAGGGCTCGATGAGGATGCGGTCCGGCTGGAACTGCTCCTTCACCTCCCGCAGGGCCTTGCCGAAGTCGCCCACCAGGGAGCAGCAGATGCAGCCCGAGGACATTTCGGAGATCTGGATGCCGGCGTCCTTCAGAAAGCCGCCGTCGATGCTGATCTCGCCGAACTCGTTTTCGATCAGCACCAGCTTCTCGCCCTGATATGCCTCCTTCACCATCTTCTTGATGAGGGTGGTCTTACCTGCGCCCAGGAAACCGGACACGATGTCAATTTTTGTCATAACAGTACCTTCTTTTCTTCTCCCGCCGGGCGGGACATATTCTTTCTCCTATATCATAGCCTATTTTTTCAAAATTGCAAGGGGAGGGGAAAAAATTCACATTTCCGTCCGCATCACCGGCGGTTTGTCCCGCTTTTGCCGGGTTTTGTCCCGATTTTTCGGCGGGACAGGCCGGGACAGAAACAAAAGTGTAGCCATCCGGCGAAAAATACGGTATAATGGGGGAAAATCCAAAAAGTGAGGTATTTCCCCTATGTCCGTGAATCAGCAGCAGACCGGCGAATGGGCCCCCGATTGGGCTCCGGAAGCAGAGCCGGAATACACCTCCCGGCCCCGGCGCAGCCGGAAGCAGCGCCGCCCCAAGTGGCCCGGCGTGGTTCTGGCCCTGGTGTGCCTGGCCACCATTGCCGCCCTGGTGTGGCACTTCACCCGGCAGCAGGCAAAGCCCCTGGAGACGGCGGCGGGCTATATCGCCTCGGTGTCGGAAACGGCCCCCCTGTACGATGAGGAGGGTGCCGTTCTGGAGCAGCTGATCCGGGGCAGCCAGGTGACCTATGTGGTGGAGGAGGCCAGTGATGACCACCCGGACCAGGTTCGGGTGCCCCGGGAGGACGGCAGCTTCGGCTGGCTGGACCGGGCCAACCTCACCAGCGACGTCAACGCCGTGGTGACGCTGGAGACGGTGTATGTCCGCCGGGCCCAGAACCTGACGGACCAGGACGGGAACCCCACCGGCCCCCTGGTGCTCCGGGGCCAGGCCCTGACCGTTACCGGCTACCGAGGGCTGGCGGAAGACGGCAGCGTGGCCTATTACCAGGCGGAGGGGGGCTGCATCCCCGCCCGGTATGTCCGGCTGACGGAGGAGGAGGCCGCCGCGGCCTATGACGCGGATATGGCCCAGTTCCACGCCGACCGGGGCGACAGCTATGGCGGCGGCGACGCGGCGGGGCTGGACTATGACGCCTATGAAAAGCCCAAGTTCGAGAATAACGTCATGCCCGGCACCGTGAAGGCCCTGTATCTGAACAATGAGGCCATCCGGAATCCGGAGGCCTACATTGCCGTGGCCGACGGCTGCGGCATCAACGCCTTTGTGGTGGACGTGATGGACGGTGGGGCCATTGGCTACGCCTCCCCGGTGATGCAGCAGTATTCCCCCAGCGCCTACGAGGACGCCTACAACACCTTAGAGGACTATCAGGCGGCGGTGCGGAAGCTGAAGGACGCCGGGTACTATGTCATCGGCCGGATCACCGCCTTCAACGACCCCAACCTGGCCACGGACCACCCGGAGTGCGTGGTGGCGGACCTGGACGGCAATTCACTGAAGATCGGCGGCATGTACTGGCCCAGCGTATACAGCCGCGATGTGTGGCAGTATAAGGTGGACCTGGCCCTGGAGGCCGCCCGGACCATGGGCTTCAACGAAATTCAGTTCGACTATGTCCGCTTCCCGGACGGCACCTGGGACTATGACGAGGCGGGCACCATTGACTACCGCAACATCAATGACGAGAGCAAGGCCCAGGCGGTGCAGCGGTTTTTGCAGTATGCCGCCGACCGGCTCCATGAGGCGGGGGTGTATGTCTCGGCAGACGTGTTCGGCGAGTGCGCCGAGAAATACGTCACCGCCTATGGCCAGTACTGGGCCGCCATCAGCGGCGTGGTGGACGCCATCAGCGCCATGCCGTACCCGGACCATTATTCCGCCTCCGGCAGCTGGCTGCCCTGGGAGCATCCCTATGAGACCATGAAAACCTTCGGCGAAAAGGCCGCCGCCCGCCAGCAGGAGACCCCCTCCCCTGCCGCGGTGCGCACCTGGATCCAGTGCTACAACGCCATCCGGGAGCCCTATAACACCTATGGCCCCGATGAGATCGCCGCCCAGATCCGGGCCCTGACCGAAACCGGCAACACCGGCGGCTACATGACCTGGAATGCTGCGTCCAGCCTGGATAAGTACCGCTATGTCAGCGGGGCGTTTGAATAAAGCAGAAAATGGGATTTGATGGAGGAAGTAAGTATGCTAAACAACATAGAGTTCGACCTTTGGGCTGATGGCTATGACAAAACTGTCGGCATTTCTGATGAGGAAAACACATACCCTTTTGCCGGTTATAAAAAGGTACTCGGACTCATTTTCCAGACCATAATGGGAGTCGAAAATGCCGTTGTGCTGGATATTGGATTCGGAACAGGCACATTAACGACAAAACTATACGAGCGAGGCTGCTCCATTTATGGGCAGGATTTTTCATCAAGAATGATCGCGTTGGCATCTGAGAAAATGCCAAATGCACAGTTATATCAGGGGGACTTTTCAAAAGGGCTTGTCGAACCATTGCGTAACTTTCGTTATGATTATATTGTTGCGACATACTCTCTGCATCATTTGACGGATGCGCAAAAAAGCGACTTTCTGTTAGACTTGCGTAACTACTTAAAGGAAAACGGTAAAATTATAATCGGCGATGTTGCCTTTGAAACACGAAAGGACTTAGAACAGTGTAAATTGAAGGCAGGAGACACATGGGATAATGATGAAATCTACTTTGTTGTTGAGAAACTGAGAGAAGATTTTCCAGACCTTTCATTTACGCAAATGTCCGATTGCGCAGGCGTCCTGATTTTGGACTGACAACTTCAAGTTTGCCGGTTATCTTCAACAGGGCGTTTGAATAAGGCGGAAAATGGGATTTGACGGAGGTGCTTGACGTGGAGATATCCGAATTTTCAAAAACCTATCAGGTGCGGAGGCTGGGCCGGGATGACGTGGACGCCATCTATGAGTTGTGCCGCGAAAACCGGATTTTTTACCGGTATCATGAGCCCTTTGTGACAAAAGAGAGCATACTGGACGACATGGAGGCCCTGCCGCCGGGAAAAAGCCGCGAGGACAAATATTACGTCGGCTTTTTCGACGGCGGGTCCCTGGCGGCCATTATGGACCTGATCCTGGGCTATCCCGAGAAAAAAACTGCCTTCATCGGCCTGTTCATGACCGACGTGCGGTATCAGCACCGGGGCGTGGGTTCACAGATCGTCAGCGGGCTTGCGGCGTATCTTTCCTCCTGCGGCTGCGAAAAAAAACGCCTGGGGGTGGACAAGGGCAATCCCCAGAGCCACGCCTTCTGGACGAAAAATCGTTTCCAGACCATAGGCGAGGCCCGGTACATTGTCATGGAGCGGGAGATATGACGTACAGGCGGGAGAGTCGGAAACAGGAGGAGAAAAAATGCTGCTGAAAATCACAGACGGTCAGGCGCTGGACGAGAGAAAGCTGATGGATGTCTACGCCGAAAGCAACCTGGAAAACACGGACTTTTTCTGCCCGGAGGAGCCGGACAAGGAGGCGGCCGTCCGCATGGTGGAGTCCGGATTTCTGGACTTTCTGAAAAACGAGTTCTTCAAGGAGCCGCAGGCCGTTTGCTGGGTCCTTGAGGAGGACGGCGTGTGGGTCAGCGCCCTGAGGATCTGCAGGATTCCGGAGGGGCCGTATTACCTGGAGGCCCTGGAGACGCGCCCGGACCGGAGACGGCAGGGATACGGCGTCCGGCTCCTTTCGGAGGTCCTGGACGCAATGAAAGCGGAGGGACCGTTCCGGCTCTGCGACTGCGTGGGGAAAAAGAACGCCGCATCCCTGAAGGCCCACGAAAAATGCGGCTTCCGTATCGTGTCGGAAAAGGGCTGCGATTATCTGCACCGGGAGGCGGATGACCGGGATTTCGGGCTGGAATACCGCTATGAAAGGCCGTGACGGCTTTGAACAACAAAAGCACCAGGCAGGGGCAGGCCCTGTCCGGTGCTTTTGTTATGCAATCAGCTGTGCATGGGGCAGCCGTGGGAGGTGGGGCCCCGGCGCTGGGCACGGACCTGGATCATCTCACCGGCGATGCTGACGGCGATCTCCTCCGGCGTCACCGCCAGGATGGGAGTGCCGATGGGGGTGTGCACCAGGTCGATGGAGGACTGGGGGATGCCCGCCTCCAGCAGCCGCTGGTTCACCGATGCGGTTTTCCGCCGGGAGCCGATGACCCCCACATAGGCAAAGTCCCCCCGAAGGGTCTGCTCCTCCACCTGGAAATCCCGGACATGGCCGCTGGTCATGATGACCACAAAGTCCTCGTCGGTGATGGTCAGATAGTCGGAAATGCGGGTGAAGTCCCCGCAGATCACCTGCTCCGCCGTGGGGAACAGCCGGGTGTTGGCCAGCTCCGGCCGGTCGTCGAACACCACCGGGCGGAAGCCGATGGTGGTCAGCAGGGGGCACAGGGCCTGGGAGATATGCCCCGCGCCGAACAGCAGCGCCCGCTGGCCGATGGGCAGGGGCAGGGAGATATACCCCGCCGCCATGGAGAAGCCCGGGGTCCGCAGGGCCTGGGCGGTATCCTCCGGCAGACTGCCGGAAACCACGCTCTCCCGGTCCAGCAGCGCCGGGGCGGAGCCGTCCTCCGCCAGCACCAGCCAGCCGGCGGTGTGGCGGTTCAGCAGGGCCAGGGCCCGGCTGGCGGTCTCGCTCCACAGGGGGTCCTCCGCCGGGATGAACTGAAAATGGGCGGTAACGTCGCCGCCGCAGACCATGCCGATGTCCCGCTCCGGGGCCTGGTGCAGGGGGAACTCCCGGATGCAGGAGCGGCGCTGGGCCAGCAGCTGCTGGCCCAGCTGGATGCTGCGGCCCTCCACCGCGCCGCCGCCGATGGTGCCCACCAGGCGGCCCTCCGCCCCCACCAGCATCTGTGCCCCGGCCTTCCGGGGGGCGCTGCCCCGGTCGGCGATGAGGGTCACCAGCACCGTGTCCCGGTGCTTTTCCACCTCGTAAAACAGCTGGGAGAAAATCTGCTCCATGGGGTCAGCTCTCCTTCCAGGCCCGGGTCTCCTCCAGCAGCCACTGACGCCAGGCATCCACGCCCAGGCCGGACTTGGCGGAGATGGGGAAAATCTTCAGATTGGGGTTGCGGCGGTGGGCGTACTCCACCACCTTGTCCATGTCGAAGTCGAAATAGGGCAGCACGTCGATCTTGTTGATGATCAGAGCGTCGCACACCGTGAAGATCAGGGGGTATTTCAGGGGCTTGTCGTGGCCCTCGGGCACGGAGAGGATCATGGCGTTCTTCACGGCGCCGGTGTCGAACTCCGCCGGGCACACCAGATTGCCCACATTCTCCAGCACCACCAGGTCCAGGTCCTCCGTCCCCAGCTCCTGCAGGCCCTGCTCCGTCATGCCCGCGTCCAGGTGGCACATACCACCGGTGTGCAGCTGGATGGAGCGGACCCCTGCGCCCGCCATGGCGGCGGCGTCCACGTCGGAGTCGATGTCGGCCTCCATAACGCCGATGCGCAGCTGATCCTTCAGCCCCTCCACGGTGCGCAGCAGGGTGGTGGTCTTGCCGCTGCCGGGGGAGGACATCAGATTCAGCAGAAAGGTCCCCTGGCCCTTCAGCTGTTGGCGGACCCGGTCCGCCTCCCGGTCATTATCGGCGAAAACGCTTTCCTTTACCTGGATGATCTTGTATTGGTCCATAAGAGCACCTCATTTCTGTGGATTTTTCAGCAGTATAGCATATTCATCATGAATATGCAAATGTTCCGACAGAAAATGTGGAAATTTACCAAAAAAGGTTTGCCTTACCCACCGGTTTGGGGGTATAATGGAGGGACACGAAGGAGGCAGATAGCATGATCTCGACAAAAGGGCGGTATTCCATCCGGATCCTTTTGGACCTGGCGGAGCATCGCAACGGCGGTTACATCCCCATGAAGGAGGTCGCTGCAAGGCAGGACATCTCGCTGAAATATATTGAGAAGCTGATGCCCGCCCTGAAGGCTGCCGGTTTCATTGAGAGCGTTCACGGCATCGGGGGTGGGTATCGCCTGGCCCGGGAGCCGGAGACGTACACCCTGTGGGACATTCTGCTGCGGTCCGAGGGCGATCTGGCCCCGGTGAGCTGCCTGAAGGACGGGGCCGGCGCCTGTGCCCGGGCGGCCGACTGCCGGACGCTGCCGGTGTGGGAGGGGTATTACCGGGTGACCCGGGAATACTTCTCCGGCGTGACCCTGGCAGACCTGATGTCCCTGCCCCAGGGGGACAACTACGTCATCTGAACCTGCACCGCCCGGCCCGGGACTGCCCATCCCCGGCCGGGCGGCGCAGTTTTCCCGGTTCCGACAAAAAAAGCGGTTGCAAAACCGCCGGGAGTCTGCTATAATTAGAAGGTAGCAGTTCGCAGGGTTAGTACATCGGTAGTACATCGGCTTCCCAAGCCGAGGAGGCGGGTTCGATTCCCGTACCCTGCTCCAAAAAGAAATCACCATCCTTCAGGATGGTGATTTCTTTTTGTGACATTGGTTTTGCCGCTCCCGGATCAGTAGTATATCCGGCGGCTGCCGGAGACGGTCTCCCGGGTGCAGTAGTCGATCCAGGCCACGGCGGCGGAGAGGTCCCGGTCCCGGATGTGGCGGCACAGGCGGACGCTGGTCTCATAGAGCATGGAAACGCCGTTGAGGGCGCAGAACCGCTCCCACAGCACCAACACCGAGGAATAGAAGGACCGGAAGATCAGAGGCAGCAGGGTGTTGCCCGACTGCATGGCCAGCTCATGCTGGAAGGCAAAGGCCGCCTCCGCCGCATGGCGGTTGTCCCCGGCCTCCCGGATGGTCTCCGCCGCCCGGAACAGGGCGGCGATGTCCTCCTCCGAGGCGCAGGCGATGATCCCCGCCGCCGCCAGCTTGTCCAGGGCGTCCCGGATCTCCAGAATGGAGCGGATCTCCTCGTTGCGCAGGCGGCCCCGGTTATAGGTCATGATGGATTTCAGGGTGTCCAGGGTCCCGGCCCGGCGATAGTCCGTGACGAAGGTGCCCACCCGGGGCCGGACCTCTAAAAACCCCCGGCGCTCCAGCTCCGCCACGCCGCTGTTGACCACCGCCCGGCTGACGCCCATGGACTGGGCCAGCTGGCGCTCCGGCGGCAGCTGCTGCCCCACCGGCAGCTCCCCGGAAAGGATCATGGCCTCGATGTGGGTGATGAACAGGTCCTTCAGCGATGGGGACACCAGCTTTTCAAACTCCATACGCGCTTCCTCCTCTGGCTGTGGTATGGCCACATACCACAGCCGATTTCGGTTCCATTATACCCGCTTTTTCTGGCTTTTTCAACACTTTTTTCCGTGTGACAGTTGACTTTTTAAGGAAACCTGTGCTATATTGGCGGCATGGCCGATGGTCCGGGCTTCTCTGGCTGGACCAGGCGGCTGAGCTTAGGAGACAGAAAATTTTTTAGGAAGAATGGACATGTTATTCCAGATCTATGGCGAGACCGCCCTGTACCAGCTGCTGGGCTTTGTGCTGGTGTTTACCGGGCTGGTGCTGGCCAACGAGTTCGCCCGCCGCACCAAGACCGGCGGCATCATCTGCTTTCTGGTGCTGCCCGCCGTGCTGACGGTGTATTTCGTCGCCATTGCCATCGGCGCACACGCCGGGGCGGAATGGGCCCTGAACAACCAGACCTATAGCAACATGAACAGCTGGTTCCACTATGCCAAGCTGTACGCCGCCACCGCCGGGTGCATCGGCTTCATGATGCTCAAGTACAAGTGGAGCATCGGCAAGACGGAGTGGTTCAAGGTGTTCCCCTTCGCCATTGTGGCCATCAATATTCTCATCGCCGTGGCCAGCGACTTCGAGTCCGGCATCCGGGGCGCCATGGCCCTGAAGGAGTTCGGCGACCGCTGGTGGCTGTCCTCCGAGAACGTGTGGCTGTACGGCGGCTGGTGGAACTGGGTCAACGGCATTGCCGGTATCGTCAACATCTTCTGCATGACCGCCTGGTGGGGTATCTATTCCTCCAAGGATCAGAAGGACATGCTGTGGCCCGACATGACCTGGTGCTATATCCTGGCCTATGACCTGTGGAACTTCGAGTATACCTACAACTGCCTGCCCACCCACTCCTGGTACTGCGGCCTGGCCCTGCTGCTGGCCCCCACCTTTGCCAACCACTTCTGGAACAAGGGCGGCTGGATCCAGAACCGGGCCAACACCCTGGCCCTGTGGTGCATGTTTGCCCAGGTGTTCCCCCTGTTCCAGGACAACAGCGTGTTCAGCACCATCACCTCCGTCTATGCCGACGGCTTTATGAACCCCGCCGTCCGGCCCACGGCGGCCAATCCCACCGCCCAGGGCGTGGTCTCCATTGTGGCACTGGTGGTGAACGTGGTGATCCTGGCCAGCATCATCAAGCGGGCCAAGGCCCAGAAGAAGAATCCCTACAAGCAGGAGATCTTCACCGATCAGAGAGACTTCCGGGAAGCCATGGAGAGAGCCTGAAGATGAATCCGGCTGTTGGGACCCTCTTTCAGTCGAAGATTTATACGAGAAAAGCACGGCTTGCGCCGTGCTTTTCTCGTTGTTTGTGTAGGGTCAGCGGATGGCGGTGACGGTGTAGCCCTTGTCCTCCACGGTGCGGCGAAGGGTGTCGTCCTCCACCGGGGCGGTGAGGGTCACCACAGCGGTGCCGCTTTCGTGGTTGACCTGAGCGGCCTGCACCTGGGGCATGGCCTCCAGGGCGGTGCGGACGGTGGCCTCGCAGTGGGGGCACATCATGCCCTTGATCTCCAGTGTCTTTTCCATAGTTTGTTCCTCCTTGATCTCGTTTAAGTGATTGGTTCGTTTATGATCGTGCCAGTTATCCCGGAGCTTGAACAGATTCAGCCGCAGGGCGTTGGACACCACGCAGAAGCTGGAAAGGCTCATGGCTGCCGCGCCGAACATAGGATTCAGCGTCAGCCCCAGGGGGATGAACACCCCGGCGGCCAGGGGTATGCCGATGGCATTGTAGAAAAATGCCCAGAACAGGTTCTCGTGGATGTTCCGCAGGGTGGCCCGGCTGAGCCGGATGGCGGCGGGCACGTCCGGCAGGCTGCTGTTCATCAGCACCACGTCCGCCGCGTCGATGGCCACGTCGGCTCCCGCGCCGATGGCGATGCCGGTGTCGGCCCGGGTCAGGGCCGGGGCGTCGTTGATGCCGTCGCCTACCATGGCCACCTTGCCCTGCTGCATCAGCCGGCGGATGGCGGCCTCCTTGCCCTCCGGCAGCACCCCGGCGATGACCTGATCCACCCCCGCCTGGGCCCCGATGGCCTGAGCGGTGCGCTGGTTGTCGCCGGTGAGCATCACCACGCGGATGCCCATGTTCCGCAGCTCCCGGACCGCCTGGGGGCTGTCCTCCTTGATGACGTCCGCCACGGCGATGACGCCCAGAAGCCGGTCCTCCGCCCCGAAGAACAGGGGCGTTTTCCCCTGCCGGGACAGCTCCTCGGTTCTGACCTGCAAATTCTGAGATACGGCGGCGCGCTTGGCCGTAAAGGCGGCGCTGCCGCCCCAGAGGGCCTTCCCCTCCAGCACAGCCGTCAGGCCGTTGCCGGGCAGGGCCTGAAAGTCCGACACCTCCGGAGCCGTAAGCCCCGCCGCCCGGTCCAGCACAGCCCGGGCCAGGGGGTGCTCACTTTTCTGCTCCAGGGCCAGGGCATGGGTCAGCAGCTCCTGCTCCGTGACGCCCTCCGCCGGGAGGATGTCCGTCACCCGGGGCTGGCCGCTGGTGATGGTGCCGGTTTTGTCCAGGGCCACGATCTGCACCCGGCCCGTCTCCTCCAGGGAGGCGGCGGTTTTGAACAGGATGCCGTTTTTGGCCCCTAGGCCGCTACCTACCATAATGGCCACAGGAGTGGCCAGGCCCAGGGCACAGGGGCAGCTGATGACCAGAACGGAGATGCCCCGGGCCAGGGCGTAACCCACCGGGTGGCCCAGCAGCAGCCACACCGCCGTGGTCACGGCGGCAATGGAGATCACCGCCGGAACGAACACGCCGGAGACCTTATCGGCGATCTTGGCGATGGGGGCCTTGGTGGCGGCAGCGTCGCTGACCATGCGGATGATCTGGGACAGGGTGGTATCCTGGCCCACCCGGGTAGCCCGGCAGCGGAGATAGCCGGACTGGTTCACCGTGGCGGCGGACACGCCGTCGCCGGGGGCCTTGTCCACGGGGATGCTCTCCCCGGTCAGGGCGGACTCATTGACGGCGCTGGAGCCCTCCAGCACCACGCCGTCCACGGGGATGCTCTCCCCGGGCCGGACGGCGAACTCGTCCCCCTGCTGCACCTGCTCCACCGGCACCTCCACCTCCCGGCCGTCCCGGAGCACAGAGGCGGTTCTGGGAGCCAGGCTCATGAGGCTTTTCAGGGCGTCGGTGGTTTTGCCCTTGGACCGGGCCTCCAGCATCTTGCCCACGGTGATCAGGGTCAGGATCATGGCGGCGGACTCAAAATAGAAGTCCATCATATAGGTCATGACGGCGGCTTCATCGCCCCGGACCTGGGCCGCCGTCATGGCGAACAGGGCATAGGTGCTGTAGCCGAAGGCCGCCGTGGCCCCCAGGGCCACCAGGGTGTCCATATTGGGGGCCCGGTGCCACAGGGCCTTATAGCCGCTGATGAAGAACCTCTGGTTGATGATCATGATGATCACCGTCAGCAGCAGCTGGGTCAGCCCCATGGCCACATGGTTGTTGTCGTAAAACGGCGGCAGGGGCCAGCCCCACATCATGTGGCCCATGGAAAAGTACATCAGCACCAGCAGAAAGCCCACGGACCAGATAAGCCGCCGCCGGATACGGGGCGTCTCGTGGTCCTCCAGCTGCTGCTCGTCGGCGCTGGGAGACGACTGGGCCGCGCCCTTTTCCGACGCGCCGTACCCCGCCGCCTCCACGGCGGCAATGATGGCGGAGGGCTCCGCCGTGCCCTCCACGCCCATGGAGTTGGTCAGCAGGCTCACGGAGCAGGCCGTGACCCCCGGGACCTTCCCCACCGCCTTTTCCACCCGGGCCGAGCAGGCGGCGCAGCTCATGCCCGTGACATTGTATTGCTTCATTGGGTCCACTCCTATTTCATCAGCTTTTGCAGGGTGGTCACCAGCTCGTCGATGACCTGATCCTTGCCGTCCCGGATGTCCTGGGCCACACAGGTGCGGATGTGGCTGGCCAGCAGCTCCTTGTTGAAGGCGTTGATGGCCGCGTTCACCGCCGCCGCCTGGACCAGAATGTCGGGACAGTAAGCCCCGGCCTCCACCATGCCCCGGATGCCCCGGATCTGACCCTCGATGCGGTTGAGCCGGTGGATCAGGCGCTTGTATTCCTCCGGCGAGCGCTCCTTTTTCCGCTGGGAGCAGCGGCAGCAGTTGTGTTCTTCCATAGTCTCCCCGCCTCGCTTTGTTTCATGATACCCCGTGGGGGTATCTATAGTTATATACCCCTCCTGGGTATTTGTCAAGCGCAAAAAATCTCCCCGGGCGGGGAGATTTTTGTGTTATTGATAGTCCGACAGCAGGAACATGGGCTTCACGGCCACCACCTCGTCATACTCCCACTGCTCCACCTGGACATCGGCGGTCAGGGCCTTCAGGTCCCGCTTCACCACGTCCAGGGCCTCGTCGGCGGTCTGGGCCCGGCCCTCCCGCAGAACGCGGATCATCCGGGTCAGCACCACCGGGTGGGCATAGCGGGCAGGCAGGGGGAAATCCTTCGGCAGCACCGCCGCCAGGTCCGCCTGGGCCTGCTCCCATTCCCGGGTCAGGGCCGTTTTGTTGTTGCGGGCGGTAGGCAGCACATGGGCCCCGGAGAACAGGAACACCGCCGCCAGGCCGAACAGGGCAAAGTAGATGCCCACGCTGTTGGTGCCCCGGATCATGGACACCACGCCGTATACCAGGGCAATAAGCCCGGCGATGACGATGGCCAGGGCCACCCACTTATAGCTGGGGTTGGAGCGGTCGTTGACCCGCTTGGCCTTGGCCGCCTGGGACAGGCGGCGGGTCAGGCTGGTGTGGTCCTCTAAGAAGGTGCGGGCCTGCTCCAGGCGCTCCCTTTCGGCCTGGGCCTGGGGCGTCAGCTCCTTGAGATAGCGGCGGGCGTTCTCGGCCCGCTGCTGGGCCATGTGCTGCTCCACCTTGCGGCTTTGCAGCGGCAGATCCGGGCAGAGCTTGGAGAGGTAGGCCAGCAGGTTGTCCACGTCCTCCTCGTGCTTGAAATTGCACTGCTTTTCGCCGCCGTCGTACTCCACCACCAGGTAGGGGATGGAGCCGAAGGCCCCCTTGCCGGTGAAGCCGCCCTTGCTCATAGCCACCCGCTTGAACACGCGGCGCACCGAGGACAGCGCCACATAATAGTGCCGGTCGATGAAAAAGCTGTTGAGATACAGGGCCTTTTCGCCCACGCCGCAGGGGCCGAAGCGGCGGCAGCCCTTCTTATCCGCCGCCAGGGTCTCGTTGTCCAGCGTGACGCTGCCAAGGCGTGCAGGTGCAAAAATCATAGCAGTTCCTCCCATAGGGGCAAAGCGGCAGGAGGGGCCTGCCGCTTTGCGAAGTTTTGAAAAAGGGGCGAATTACTTGCCCAGCGTCTCGTAGTGAGGCTGGGTATGGCGCTTCTTGATGGTGTACAGGAAGATACCCAGGAACAGGACGGCCACGGCGATGCCGATGGGATAAGCCAAGGCGGTGTTGTACACGGTGACGCCCTCGGCGGTCTTGTGGTTGATGAACTGGCCCAGGCACTCGTTGCCCAGCAGGAAGTAAGTGGCGGAAACGGCGCTCATAAAGGTGGCAGGCACGGCGGTGATCCAGTAGTTCTTCTTCTCGTAGTACAGGTACATGGAAGCGGCCCACAGGACGATCATGGCCAGAGTCTGGTTGGTCCAGCTGAAGTAACGCCAGATAACGGTGTAGTCGATGAAGCCCAGGGCATTGCCCACGCCCAGGACAGCGCCCACGCCCAGAACGGGCACGCACAGCAGCAGACGGTTCTTCCACTTCTTCTGGTCGATCTTGAACCAGTCGGACAGCACCAGACGGGCGCTGCGAAAGGCCGTATCGCCGGAGGTGATGGGGCAGGCAATCACGCCCAGCATAGCCAGGGCCACGCCCACCTTGCCCATGGTCTTGACGCAGACATCATAGATGGCGGCAGACTGACCATTGGCCAGGATCTCGGCCAGGCCGGTGTTCAGGCCACCGGTGACCTCATACAGAGCGCAGCCGGCAGCGGCCCACACCAGGGCGATGACGCCCTCGGAAACCATGGCGCCGTAGAACACGAAGCGGCCCTGCTTCTCGCTCTTCATGCAACGGGCCATCAGGGGACTCTGGGTGGAGTGGAAGCCGGAGATAGCGCCGCAGGCCACGGTGATGAACATGAAGCTCCACACGGGAGTTCCCTTGGGATGCATGGAACCGAAGTGATCCCAGATCTCAGGAATGGTGTACTCAGGCTTGACAAAGATGCCCACGGCCACGCCGACAGCCATGACGATCAGGCAGATACCAAAGATAGGATAAATCTTGCCGATGATCTTGTCAATGGAAATAAAGGTGGCGATGAAATAATACACCAGGACGATGATCAGCCAGAACAGAGTGGTGGTGACAATGCCGGTGGAGCCGCCGTTCTTGAAGAGGGTGACGATCAGGCCCGCAGGACCCACGGCGAACACGGTGCCCACCATGATCAGCAGCACCACGCTGAACACGCGCATGACGTTCTTCATGAAGCCGCCCAGGTAGATACCGGAGATCTCGGAGATGGAAGCGCCGTTGTTGCGCTCGCTCATCATGCCGGAGAAGTAGTCATGCACTGCACCGGCAAAGATCGTACCAAAGGTGATCCACAGGAACACGATGGGGCCCCACAGAGCGCCCTGCATAGCGCCGAAGATGGGACCAAGGCCCGCGATGTTCAGCAGTTGGATCATGAACAGCTTCCACTGGGGAAGGACCACATAGTCCACGCCGTCGTTGATCTTCACAGCGGGGGTCTCGCGGTCGTCCGGCCCGAAGGTGTTTTCCACCACCTTGCCATAGACGAAATAACCGCCGATGAGCAAGGCCAGGCAAATCAGAAAGCTAACCATTTTTCTCCTCCTCTATTCATACATCATAATGTTTTGGAGCAAAAGGACGCAACTCCTCTTGCATTCCGTCCAATATGATAATTATTTTGCAGAAAAAATCAATTCTCACTTTGTACAAAAATTCTTTACATTTTCGTTACGATATTCACGAAAAATTCACGGATTCTTTATTGCGTCGAAATAATTTGCTGATGTTCGCACAAGGACGGCGCAGATTTTTGAAAGATGATACATCGTGCAGAGGCCAGCTTGGTAACGTTTGCGGTCGTTAATTCGTTTTGCGGGGATGAAAGAAATCCTGCACGGCGTGAGCCGCGCAGGATTTCTTGAGACTGTCGAAAAACTCGGAAATCTTCCGCCATCGGAAAGGAAGATCGTTACGAAAGAAACCCATCAGGGGTGTCTTTCGTTTGCAATCACAGGTTTTTCAGAACTTTTTAATTTCTGAAAAACCGCACACAGCTTGTCAAAAAAGACTTTTTTGACAAGCTGTGAAATCCTGCACGGCGTAAGCCGCGCAGGATTTCTTGAGACTTCTATTGCTCCCGCTTCAGGAGGCGGATGTCCTGGCCGATGAAGGGCAGAAGCTCAAACTCCCCCTCCAGCCGGGACATGATCTGGGCCGAATAGCGGCGGCCGATCTGGTCGGGGTCCAGGTTGGTGCTGATGATGGTGCTTTTTCCCGCCAGCAGGCGGCCGTTGAGCAGCTGGTACAGGGCACTCTGGACAAAGGCGGTGGTCATCTCGGTGCCCAGGTCGTCCAGGATCAGCAGGTCGCAGGCCATGCAGCGCTCCACGCTTTCGTCCGGCTCGTCCACGTCGTCCCGGCGGAACTTGGCGGCCTCGAACTGGGAGAAAATATGCCCCGCCGTGTCGTACACCACGGAGAAGCCGTCCTCGCTGACCACCCGGGCGATGCAGGCGGACAGAAACGTCTTGCCCAGGCCCGGCGCGCCGAACAGCAGCAGATTCTGCTTCCCGGGGTGGAAGTCCCGGGCGAAGGACTGGCAGATCTCCAGATTCCGCTGGGCCGCCTCCCGGGGGGAGCGGGGCAGGCCGCCCCGGTCCGTGGAATAGTAGTCCAGGCGGAAGGTGTCGAAGCTCTGGGAGCCGATGTCCAGCATGTGGGACAGCTCCGCGATCTGCTCCCGGGCGTAGTAGCTGCGCAGGCAGGCGCACATGGAGCCGTCCGGCAGGAACCCGGCGTCGCCGCACCGGGCGCACCGGGGCTTCTCCTCCAGATAGTCGGCGGGACAGCCCAGAGCCGTAAGGATCTCCCCCCGGCGGCGCTGGAGGGCCAGATTCTCGTCCCGGATGGCGTGGATGGCGGGCACCGGGTCCCGGCCCCCCTTCAGGGCCCTGGTGATGATCTGGCTCATGGTGCCGCGCAGGCGGCGGTCGATGTCCGCCAGCTCCGGCTCCCGGGCAAACAGCTGCTGCTGACGCTCCCGGAACTGCCGGGCCCGGTGCTGCTTATCCTCGTCAAAGCGGGCCATGGCCCGGCTGAGAATTTTTCCGTCGTAGGGCATGGGGTTCCCTCCTTTACCGCTTTATATTACCACTTCATGTATTTTTCCATGCGGGAGTTGTCCTGATCCGGCTTGTCCGGCTTCGGGGACGGCTGGGCGGGCTTTCCGGCGTCGCCCTGCTGGACCTCCTCCGGCGTGTGCCAGCCGTTTTCGTGCCAGCGGCGGAGGATGCCGTTGAGATACCGCCACTCTAACTGCTTCTTATAGAATATGGTCTTGTCGTAGGCCAGGGCCACCGTTTCCGGCGGGAAGCCCTTGTCCATCCAATCGGAGATGTACTTTTCCTCGCTGGCCACCGGGCGGCGCTGGCCCAGGCCCAGCACCTGCATATAGGCGGACTGGCCCTGCTGTCTGTCCCGCCAGGTTTTCAGATAGCGGGCGGCGCTGTCCTGGTCGAACAGGCCCTGGCGGGCCCAGTAGTAGCCCTCCTTCTCGATCTGGCGCAGGGTGGGGCGGCGGCCGGGGCCGTAGCGCTCCTCGGACCGGGTGATGCAGTGGTTCACCAGCAGATAGATCACGTCCGCCGGCATGCCCAGGTCGTCATACAGCCCCGCCAACACCTGCAGGTCGGCGGTTTTCAGCTTGCGGCCCAGCTTCTCCTCCACCTGGGGGATCAGCATCCGGAAGGAGCGGTCGTCCTCCAGAAGGGCCGCCAGGTCCTGGGCGCTGTATACCGGGCGCTCCTCCGCCGGGGCCGGAGGCGGCGTCTCCGCCGGACGCTGGATCAGGCCCAGCCGCTGCAGGCCCGTTTCCGCCGCATTCAGCCGCAGCTGGCTCCAGCGCAGCCGGGACTGCAGCTCCTGCTCGGTGATGCCCCGGTCCGCCCGCATCAGAAGCAGGTATAAAAGCGCGGCGTCGCCGTCGCCGTTTTTCACCAGGCGGTCCACCTGGTCCGCCGTCAGCACGATGCTGGGGTCATTTTCCCGCAGGATATAGCCGCTCATAGCCGCGCCCTCCCTTCTGTTTCCTTCGGAACCCCTTTATTTTACACGAAATCCCCCGGTTCGTAAAGCCGCCCAGGCAGGTTTTTCACAAAATTCTCCTTTTCGTCAGAAAAGGCTTTTCCCGGCGGGATTTTGTGGTATAATGGATTCTGTATCGGTATGACTCTTTCTGTGGTTTACATAAATAGGAGGATGACATGGCAAATAAGGTGACAATGAACATCTGCGGCCAGGAGTATACCCTGGTGGCAGACGAGAGCGCGGCATATATGGAGAAGGTAGGCGCACTGGTGGACGAGAAGATGCGCCAGGTGCTGGATGCCCTGCATGTGAGCCAGACGGACGCGGCGGTGCTGGCGGCGGTGAACCTGGCGGATGAGCTGCTGAAAAATCAGGCGGCGGCGGAGAATCTGCGCCGCCAGGTGAAAAACTATCTGGACGAGGCCACCCAGGCCAAGAACGAGGCCTCGGAGCTGAAGCGCCAGCTGTTCAAGGCCCAGCAGGGCCGGGGCCAATGATGGAGCTGCTGAGCCCCGCCGGGGGCTGGGAGGCCATGGTGGCCGCCGTGCAGAACGGGGCAGACGCCGTGTACATGGGCTTCGGCGGGCTCAACGCCCGGCGCGGCGCCCGGAATTTCACGGACGAGGAGTTTCGGGAGGCCGTGGCCTACTGCCATCTGCGGGGGGTGAAGGTGTATCTGACCCTGAACACCCTGGTGACGGACCGGGAGCTGCCTGCCGCCGCCGAGGCCCTGAAAAAAGCCTCGGACATGGGGGTGGACGCCATCCTCATCCAGGACTGGGGCATCTGGCGGCTGGCCCGGGAAATTGCGCCCGATGTTCCCCTCCACGCCAGCACCCAGATGAGCCTGCACACCCTGGGCGGGGCGTGCCGGGCGGCGGAGCTGGGCCTGGAGCGGGTGGTGCTGGCCCGGGAGCTGAGCCGCCGGGACATCCACACCATAACCCGGGGCTGTCCCGCGGAAATCGAGGTGTTCGGGCACGGAGCCCTGTGCATGTGCTACTCGGGTCAGTGCGAAATGAGCGCCGTGATCGGCGGACGCAGCGGCAACCGGGGAGCCTGCGCCCAGCCCTGCCGCCTGCCCTACGGCGTCAACGAAAAGGCCGCCGGAGGCCATCCCCTGAGCCTGAAGGACGCCAATCTGGCGGACTATGTGCAGGAGCTGGAACAGATGGGCGTGGCGTGCCTGAAGCTGGAGGGCCGCATGAAGCGGCCGGAATATGTGGCGGTGATCACGGGGATCTATCGCCGTCTGCTGGATGAGAAGCGGGGGCCCAGCCGGGAGGAGTCCCGGCAGCTGGAGGCCGCCTTCTCCCGCAGCGGCTTCACCGACGGATACTATAAGGGGCGCACCGGGCCGGAGATGTTCGGCACCCGGCCGGAGAACGCCCCGGAGCCCAAGGAGCTGTTTGCCCGGGCCAAGGCCGGGTACAGCAGGGAGGACAGCCGCCGGGTGCCGGTGGACATGGTCTGCACCCTGCGGGCCGGGGAGCCGGTATCCCTGACGGCCAGCGCCGGGGGACACACCGTCTGGGCGGAGGGTCCCACCCCGGAGGAGGCCCGGAACCGGGCATTGACGGCGGCGGAATTGCAATCCCGGCTGGAGAAAACCGGCGGCACCGTGTTCCGGCCCCGGGAAACCCGGGTGGAGCTGGAGGAGGGGCTGATGCTGCCGGCCAGCGCCGTGAACGCCCTGCGGCGGCAGGCTCTGGAGGGCCTGGAAGCCGCCCTGGCCCAGCCGCCGGTGCGGCGGACGGGTACCCCCTCTCCCCTGCCCCAGGCCCAGCCGGGACCTGACGCGCCGGTGCTGACCTGTTCGATTATGCGGCCGGAGCAGCTGACGGAGCCCCTGGCCCAGTGCGAGACGGTGTATGTTCCGGCGGAGCTTCTGGAAAAGATCGACCTGAACCGCTGGGCGGAGATGACTCATATCTGCGCCGTTCTGCCCCGGATTTTCCGGACGGAGGACCAGGCGGCGCTGCGGGCGCTTTTGCAGCAGCACCGGGAGCACCTGTCCGCCGTGGCCATCGGCAATCTGGGACACCTGCCCATTGCCGAGAGTCTGGGTCTGCCCCTGTGGGGAGACCTGGGGCTGAATCTTTTCAACAGTGAGTCCCTGCTTTTCTGGAAGGAGCTGGGGCTGGAAGCTGCCGCCGTATCCATGGAGCTGCGGTGGCAGCAGCTCCGGGACCTGCGGAAGGTTCTGCCCTGCGAGGCGGTGGTATACGGCCGCCTGCCGCTGATGATTATGGAAAACTGCGTCATCTGCAATGAGCTGGGCTGCCGGGACGCCGGGCGGGACTATGCGGACCGCTCCCCTGCCTGCCGGTGCGGCCAGGAGAATGTCCTGGTGGACCGCACCGGGGCGCAGTTCCCCCTGGTGGGCCAGTGGGGCCACCGGTGCGAGATCGAGAACAGTAAAGTGCTGTTCCTGGCGGATAAGCCGGAGTGGCGGCAGCTGGGGCTGACCCGGGCGCGGCTGCGGTTTACCACGGAGTCGCCGGAGGAGTGCGTCCGGGTGCTGCGGGCCTATCAGGGCCGCAGCGACTACCGGCCGGACCAGCTGACCCGGGGCCTGTTCTACCGGGGTGTGGAATAAATACGCCCGGTTATCAACCTTTACAATCTTTTCACAGTTTGTTTTCATATTCAATAGGAGCAAGTGGTACAATGGAGTTTAAAATCAAGGCGGTGTCGCCGAAAATAGGCCGGGAGTTCCCGCTGCCCCAGTATAAGACGGCAGGAGCGGCGGCCATGGACCTGTGCGCGTGCATGGAGGAGGACGTGACCCTGGCCCCGGGCCAGCGGATAGGCATCCCCACGGGGATCGCCATTGCCCTGCCCTCCCCGGACTATGCGGCCCTGGTGTTTGTGCGCAGCGGCATGGGGTTCAAGCACGGAATCGGCCTGAGCAACGGCGTGGGCGTTATCGACAGCGACTATCGGGGGGAGATCTCCGTGGGGCTGGTGAATCTGTCCGGGGAGGACTATACCATCCGGCCCGGGGACCGCATCGCCCAGCTGATGGTGGTGCCGGTGGTGCGGCCGGATCTGGTGCGGGTGGACGCGCTGGACGAGACGGAGCGGGGCACAGGCGGCTTCGGCTCCACCGGGAGGTGAGGCCATGGCAAGGATCGTGCTGGCCTCCGGTTCCCCCCGGCGGCAGGAGCTGCTGACCCGGATCGGCATCCGGGATTTCACCGTGCGGGTTCCTCAGGTGGAGGAGTGGTATCCCCAGGGGCTGACGCCCCCGGAGATCGTGTCGTATATCAGCCGGGAGAAGTCCCAGGCGGTGCCGTCGGAGGAGGACGAGATCGTCATCACCGCCGACACCATGGTGTTTCTGGATGACCAGCGTCTGGGCAAGCCTCAGGATGAGGCCGACGCGCTGCGGATGCTCACTGCGCTGCAAGGCCGCCGCCACACGGTCTTCACCGGCGTCACCGTCCGTCAGGGAGACCGTGTACTCACGGAAAGCGAAGCCACCGGCGTGGTGTTCCGCCCCGCTGAGGAATCCGAGCTGCGGGCCTACATTGCCACCGGCGAGCCTATGGACAAGGCCGGGTCCTACGGTGTTCAGGGCAAGGGCGCGTTACTGGTAGAGCGTCTGGAGGGCGACTTCTTCAATGTCATGGGCCTGCCTGTCCTGCGTCTGAGCCGGATGCTGACTCAGTTTGGCATTAAACTATTGTAATCGATTGCGTTTTAACTTTTTAGAAGGAGAACTTCCTTGAAGGATTTTCTGAAGAATCACGGATTATGGATCCTCTTCGCCGGGGCGGTGATCGCCGTGGCGCTGGCTCTGCTGTCCTATTTCAGCACCAACGCCTCCCCGCTGGTGGATCTGGCCAACACCATTACCAGTCCTTTTCGGGCAGTCTGCACCTCCGTAT
>OLOL01001098.1_pt1 | contig 24963 bp, 34 predicted proteins | sample 1673081 | NCBI WGS metagenome assembly OLOL01 (sample SAMEA3136753, study PRJEB25190) | human gut metagenome
TAATTTCAGGTGACAATTTTGCAATCCAATCTTACACTTTTGTAAGGTTCATAAACGCATTTACGCCGTTTGCAGGCATTTTTGTTGTAAACGTGTTGTAAACGGTTTTATTATATTTTATTAAATTTTGTAAGATGATACAATATTTTCGCCCCACCTCTTCGGAGATGGGGCTGTGTCTCTAGACGTCTATTTTTAAAATAATTTACCCTCTTTATCCGTATACATCAAATGTCCGTCTTCTTCCGATAAATAATACCATGTGCTTCCAAATGTAATGCGTCCTTTAAGCATTTTCCCTGTACTTGCATCAAACCAGTATCTCTTACCATCAATGTCTGCCCACTTTGTTCGCATGATTCCATCATTTCCAAAGTAATATTTGTCACCTTTGATTGTCTTCCACCCTGTAGCCATATCTCCATTGCTGCTCATGTAATATCTTGTACTTCCAAATGACAGCCAGCCAGCGTGCAGATGCCAATCTGGTCCAATAAAGTATACTTTCTTTCTTCCATCTACATTTTCTTGCCAGCCCATCAGCAAATATTCATCACTTCCAACAAAATAATATTTACCATTTATATTATACCAGCCGCTTTTACAATAGCACTTTTGTTGATTATCATATGCTTTTGTTCTCACACGACCTTTATTATCTTTTCCAAAAGTGTGTAACATATATCTTTCTGTACTCATATTTTTGTTTAAAATACCTCTCACAATTGCCTTTGCACATCTCTTCGCATCCCACACTTTTGCGTCGTCTGCATCATCAACAAAGCAGCACTCAATCAAAAGTGCCCTTGACTTTGTATTCGCAAGCACATAAAGACTTTTACTGTATTTTGTTCCGCGATTATGGATGCCTAATTCTGCTGCAATCGATTCACAGATTCTATCCGAGATCTCTTTTGTTGCTGTGTCATAGTTATATGTTTCCACTCCGCCTGTTTTTCCGTCTCCAGTACCGTCTTTTCTGCCAGAGTTTAAATGGATACTCACATCCAAATCTACGCTGTGTTGGTTGCATTTCGCTACAACTTTGCTTAAGCACCCACTTGCGGTGGTATTTTCGTCGCAGGTGCAGTCGTAGACTGTATTTCCCTCTGCTCTTAACAGACGGATAACTTCGTTTTTTACGATTCTATCTTCCACAGATTCCTGTAAAATGCCAACTGCTCCGGATGCCCCCTGTCCTTGTGGACAGTGTCCAGCATGTACGTTATATGTTCCCATAATAAAATCTCCTTTCCATACTTTTCCACAATAAAAGAGAGCCCATCTCTAAGCTCTCTAAAAATAGTTGAAACTTTATTCCGTTTGCTCTATAATATAGTTACAAAAAACAACCGCCACAAAGTGGTTGACCTTAATAAGCTAACATAGAAAATGCCACCCTATACCGGTCAAAGTAATGAGGGTGGTTTTTCTATGGTTTAAATCATTAGTGACAAATCAAGCAAATGAATGTCAGCAGTGATAAAATGAACATTCCAAAGGCCATAAGGTCTTTAAAATCAAATTGATTTTTATTATTGTCCATCAGCACCACCCCCATTCTATGTAGAATAGAGGTCATCCACCCTGTAACACGGTTGTTCTATTGATTATATTATCATATCCTTTTTAATGTATCAATCCAAAGCTGACCATCTTTCTTATTTGGGTTCTGTATATGTAAGTGCTTGTGTGCTGTCTTTCACCCCTCTTGTTGTATGGTCAGTTACAACACCTAAGATTACAAGCACTGTAAATACTGCATTTACAACCACAATCAACCTATTCCCAAGTTCGTTTAAATCTAATGTGTACCCAAATACTGCTGCTACTGCTTGTACTAATAGCAGTACCGCCGGAATAATTGCAAGCCAAAACTGCTTGTTTTTTAATCGTACTTCCCAGTTAATCTTTCTTGTCATTTTTCATTTCCTCCTAAAAAATCATTGAAATTAAATAGCCAGCTAACGCCGAGATAATTGTCGTAATTACCAATTCCCAACGCTGTGCCGGCTTTCTTTTTAATTCTGCTACGTCTTCATTCAATCTTTCGATTGCTTTGTTTGTGTGATGCATCTCTTTCGTAAGACCAACCATCTCATTTGCGAGTTGGTGTACCGAATCCACAATCTTTTCCACATCACTCATTCGATGTTTTAAAGACCCGATTTCATTCCTATGATCCGCAAGAGTTACTTCTACTTCTGTGTCATTCATATTTCCCCTCCAAATATTTATTGCAAAATAAAAAGACCATTACGGTCCTGCTCTGATCTCCATATTGGGCATCCCCTTCTTTCTAATCATTGTAAATAGCGTACAAATTCCCATCTCGAATTTCGAAAGTAGGCGTTTCTCCTTTATCCCCTTTTGGACCTTGTAATCCGGTATCTCCTTTTGGTCCTTGAACTCCTTGTGGTCCCTGCGGACCTGATGGTCCGGTCATGCCTTTCGCACCGGAGAGATCTGTAATATATGTATAAGAGGTGCTTCCCTTTACATATAATTTTGCATTATCTTCATCCTCCACATTTCCGGTATCAATCAATACAAACTGTCCTTCCTTTATGCCATCAGTTGCAAATCCATCATTCATAGTTTTGATAGAAGCAAATGTCTTTGAAATAGCAAACGGATCCCCCTTATCTCCTTTTGGTCCTTGTAATCCGGTATCTCCTTTTGGTCCCTGAACTCCTTGGATTCCTTGCGGACCTTTAGGACCTGTAGGACCAGTTTCTCCCTGCTTTCCCTGCGGACCTGCTGGTCCAACAATACTCCCTAAATCAACTTCTCTCGCCATTCTCTTACCTCCTAATTTTTATATTTAACAATTAAGTGCCCATTTCTAATTTCAAATTCCGGTGTTTCTCCATCTGCCCCTTTTATATCACTCAATAAAACTAAATCTTTCCAATGATTGCTATCTGTATACCGCCACTGAATTGCTAAGCCGTTATTTCTTAATTCAATCTCTCTCCCCAAAACCCCAGCAGGCGGAATTCGAATCTTTCTTCCAATTGGATTATCTTCTGAAAATAATTGCAAAATATCATTTTCTAATTTCATATCATCTGCTTTACCATTTATTTTCAAAAGTATCTGTTCCCACATATTCAATTCTGGTGGAATTTCTGTTTCTCCGCCATAAATAGTTTCACTATTTCGGATACTTACAGTTGAAGATGTGATTCTGTAATTTTCTTTTACACCGTGTACTGCAATTTCAACAAATCCCGGTTCCTCAAGTACACTATTGGGAATCAGGCAAGTATCATCTTTCAGCATTACACTATTGCTTTTTTTTGCAATTTTATTTTCAAAAACAGCAGTCTTGATTGTTCCATCCCAATCAGAAGTCCGAAAATCAAAACTGCATTGTATATAATTCATTGATAACTGAACAATACACTCTTCTGTTTCTTTCTCTAAAACTTGACCTGTTACAAATAATTTGATTTTCTTCATACCTCTTCCCTTCTGATTCATTTTTCAGAATTAAATATTAAAGGATTTGTAATTGCTCTTATTCCTTATTTAGTTGTGCTTCTACGTTCTCTTTCCATCTTGTTGGTACATCCTCAATCGTGATCGTTCCATCTTTTATTTTCATAATGTAAAACAACACCATTATGCTTCACCTCCTATCATCCCTGCCATCTCCATAATTGCTCCATCCTGTACGCTTTGTCCTTTCTCAAGGGCATCTAGTCTCTTTTCTTCCTCTGTTTTTTCACGGATTGCGAATGTTGCCTCCACTTTTTCATTCACAACATTAACCTGAAATAATGGATATTCTAATCGCATATCGGTGTAAGAACCGGTTACCTCATCTTCATGCTTAAATTCAACAGTATCCAGGTTTCCTGCCTTCATAAGAGCAGATGCAATCTGGTCTAAATCTTTAAATTGCTCTACGACAGCCGTAATAGCATTAAGGCTTGCTCCTTCTTTAATTGTAATCTCTGTTTTGTCTTTTAAAATAATCTTTTCCATACTGTTTTAGTCTCCTTTTCCTTTTATTTCTACTTCCACTTACCTGCTACATATACATCAATGTATGTAGTCTTTTGCTCATCTGATCCAAGTTGAACAATATATCCATCAATAGCCTGTTTACTCACACTTACGGATGGGCGCGCCGCCCAAACTATACCGTTATTCATCGCACTTGTTTGGATATTCAACACTTCTGTTGCTGTTATTCCAAATGCTAAATTCGTATATCTTGCGTGATATAATCCTGTTGTTCCAATCTGAATGAATGAAAAGTCTTGATTATTAATAGCTACCTTCCCAAATGATTCAAAAAAACCATTTTCATATTTCTTTATGTATCCATTTGTAAATTTAAGCATTTCAAAATTTGTTTTGCTCTTTAGCTCACTAATTTTCCCATCCAACGCCTTCCCCTGCCTTGCATCTAGTGCACACCCAGCAACTGTAGTCACAAGATTATTCACCACATCCGCCTTATTTAATTTTGCTTCATCAAGTGCCTTTCCTTGCCTTGCATCAAGGACTTTGCCTGCCAATGTCGCTGTAAGAGCGTTTACTATTTCCGGCTTATTAGACAAATCTGTATAACTTCCAGTAAATGCAACTGTCTTTAAGTCTGTAAAAAATTTCTTAATTTTCCCAAATAATGTCGCACAACTCTCTCCGGTCTTAATATTTTCTCTCTTTGTTGCCTCGGTAAAATCAATCGTGGAACCTGCATTAACAACTCCTTGCGGACCTTGTGGACCTTTCGGACCGGTTGCCCCTTGCGGACCTTTCAGATTCCCTGTATATACCCATTTTGCAACACTCGCAGCTCCTCCTGTTGTACATCTATATGTATTTCCTGTACTCGTGTTCAAATAATTGTCATTTACTAATGCATCCGTTATACCTGAACCCGAAAATACCGTTTCTGTAGTCGAAGTCCCTGTAATGGTTGTTCCCTGTGTCCAACGGCTTCCTCGCGAACCAGTTGCTCCTTTAGGACCTGTAGGACCAGTTGCTCCTTGTGGTCCCTGCTTTCCCTGTGGTCCGGTTGCTCCTGTGTCTCCCTTCGGACCTTTTACATTTCCAATTAAAACTTTTGGCACGTTTTATCCCTCCTTATTCTAAGCAGAAGTAACATAATACATATTTCCATCTCCGTCTATCCCAAACTCCGGTGCATCTGTCCCTTCTTGATAATAAACATACAAATCTCCATTTTGTTCACAGGCAAGAGAAATAAAACCACTTACAGGAGTTGTCACACCACTCTCACCCTTGTCTCCCTTATCTCCCTTATCTCCCTTCTCCCCTTGGATTCCTTGTGGTCCTTGTGGTCCTGTCTTTCCAGTTGCTCCTTGTGGTCCTTCCGGTCCTACTGGTCCGGTATCGCCTTTCGCTCCAGTATCTCCTTTTTCTCCCTTTGCTCCGTCTGTGCCCGGTATTCCCTGTGGTCCTTGTGGTCCATTAAAATCTCCATTTTCTAATTTTCCCTCAATGTAAGCGGTAATCTTTTTTGCTGCCTCTGTAGCAGCCCTTATCTCTTCCGTAAATTCTTTTTCGATTTCATCTGTTATATCTTCTATGTTTTCCTGCATATCTTCGAATGTTGCCATGCGCTTCGTATCTCCTGCATGGAAGCATATATATACAGATTTTCCATCTTTACAAAATGGATCATCCTGAAGAACGATAGCATATTCCCCAGGAAGAAGTTTTGTTTTATCTAATTTCTCATAAGGACCTCTCCTGTTTTGTATTGCCATTCTTTCTTTCCTCCGTTATCCTGGTATCCATCTGACAAACGATACTCCCTTGCTTTGTTCCGGATATCGTAAGACATATGTCCAAGGAAAATTGTAGTACCCATGTACCCATATTTCTTTTCCTGTCTGATCTCCGCTTGCACCACCTGTAATTCCGCCAAATTCATTTTGGCTTGCTTCGACAAGTTGTCCATTTCCAATATGCATTGCTGTATGATTTCCTGGCTTCAGCAAAATGTCTCCTCGCTGCATTCCGCTTCCATTTGAACGATTCACCTGACTTGTCACGTCTATGAATCCTGCTTTTGTAAATACACTGTACATAGATCCTGTTGCCGGTGTATATCCCGGTCTAGTATTTAATCCCGCATTATGATATGCCCACGACAACAAAGAAGAGCAGTCGTAGTTAGGTCCATCTCGACTGCCCTGATCATATCCGTGACTATTGTCATTTGCAATTCCAATAGCCCAATTTACTGCTGTTTCTATTACTGACATTCATCTCTCCCTCTCTAAAAAGTACTGCCTGATGCTGTTCTCCCTCCAACAAGGATTCCACTTTTGAACTGCAGATAACTTCCATCACTGAATTCTGCTGTTCCTGTTTTTCCCCCGCTGATAGAAATATTATCAGCACTTAACGACAAAAATTCTCCGCCACCGATTGAACAAGAACCTTTGCCATCGCCATTAACCAACATAATATTCCCATTCTCCGAAAGAGTTAATCTAGGTTGGTTACTGCCTCCTAACACATCTATCGTAATTCCACCATTGATGTACGAAATTGCACCCGTTACTTTTCCCGCTTTGTTTTTGATATATATATAACCGTTTTCTACAATAACAGAGCTTCCATCCGATGTGTTTTTACTCTCAAATCTTCCGCTTGCACTAAACCCTTTACTATCCCATCTGCCAATTTCATTTCCCGACGCATCCTGAATGGTCATCTTCCCATTCTGATTATTATATCCGCCGAGAGTAAGTGTTCCAGCATGGATCCAATCACAATTAATCCCAATTGCAGAAAGCACATTTACAACTGCATTTCCAGAAGAATCCATTCCGGCATTCCAAGTTTTTCCACCATCCGTAGACACGGCAAATGCATTAGCTGTCATTTTCCATATAGTCATAGATTCCTCTAATGTTGGCTTGTCATGCATGTAATAAATGATCGAACCGTCCTCTAATTCCTCTGCGGTTTTGTAAACACCAAAAGACTGCGTGATAAGATTTGTAAGCGCCTGCACCGCCAAATCATACTCTGAGATTTGAGCCTGTGCATTCTTACGAGCTTCTATAATCGCCTGTGTCATTTCTGAATACTGTTTCGCGCTATTTTTAGACGGTGTTTCTGCATCGCAAGACACACTCATAAAACCGCCCAAATTAAAAGTGAGATTCGTAATAAAACAATGGTATGTATTCTGTTTACGATCAGTCACATATGCTAAGTCTCCCGCCTCAATCGTTGGGTCTGAGAGTGCCTGCGTAGACATTGGACGGAATCTTAATCCTATCAGTTTACTTCCCAAATACGATGCAATCTTTTCAGCATCGCCCTTTTGGATAAATTTGTTCCCAGAAATTGAAAGTACATAACCTTCTGTCCCATTTAGAACCGTATTCTTTTTTTCTTTTTCTGTTTCCGCAAATTCTTCTGTTACGCTTACTCCGGTTATTACTACATCATCCGTACACACATTAAATCCATTCAACGAGTATAAATGATGATAATAATCCAAATCATCAAATGTACCGCCGTCTACATCGGCACCACTTGAATAGTCATCAAAGTTCCCACCATCCGCTCGATCTCCTGACGCATACTGTGGGGTTCCATCATCAAATATACCGCCGTCAAGATTATCATTCTTTTCAAAAATCGTTTGTTCAAACCATCTAATTTCCAACCTTCCATAAGTATCACATCTTGCAAATCCACAAGATAGTTGTGCAGCATAAGCAAGTACCTGTCTGCAGGTCAACGCCTCATCTTCCGGTCGTTCCCTTATCTCAAGGTTATAATTGCTAAATGCTGGCGTATTCAATTGAATTCCACAGTGATTGCAAATATCTCTTACAATTTCTCCAAGTGTTGCCGGATATGATGTCTTCACTTCCTTGTAATCCACATCAAACTTCGACATATAATCAAGACATTCCAGCGTAATTGTTGTCCCATTATAGCTAGGGTCATCAACAATTAAAACGCCTTTTCTTATTTTCTCGATTTTCCCACTATCTAATTTCAATCCAAGATGCACGGTGATAACAGCGCCGTCAAAATCATACTCCGAAAACTTATCATAAATATTGTTCAGCGTTACTGTCAGTTTATTTATGATGCAACTTCCAACCGTGAATTGATTGCTCGCTGTCACTCCATCAGAAATTTTCAGTCCGTTTTCCCATAAGTCAGAGTTATCTAATGTTTCTATCTTCGTTCCATCTTTCAGCGTAATATCAAGATATGTAAGAAAATTTCTTTTATCTGATTCCATTTTTTGTTTGAATTCATTTGAAACATTAATCATTGCACTACCTCTCTATCAAATCAAAAGATACACTTTCATATCTTTTGTTTCCTATCGTCCATATTTTCACAGGGGCTGACCTGTCTCCCACATAGAAAGTTCTCGTTTCATTTGCCCCACTCATTGCATCCGGATAAGTAACTTTTATATACTCCGGATTGAATGCTTTCAAAACTTTTGATGTTTCTTCTTGTGTTAGTCCTTTCCATGAAAGAGAAATCTTTCTTTTCTGTCCAACTCTGTTTTTGTGCATAACCGTATCCTGCGTTCGTCCTGCTGCACTATCAGATATATCTTGCAACCCCCAACTAAAAGAGGATGGCGATTTTACCGCCACCCCATCTACTGAAATCATCGACATTTTATCACCTCTTGCTATACAGGTATCACTACACTGTATCTTCTATCTGTCTTTTCTTTGCCCTTTTTTACCGTTTGATACAATGTTTCAGAATCACAAACAATTGTCACCTCTACTGTAGGCGAACTCGAAGTATCTCCTCCGAATGCCATAACAACATCTGTGAAAGCCCCAGCAACAGCACTTTGAACACCTGCTGCAATACCAGATACAATTTGATTGTTATTCGCTACAACATTTCGATTTCCCATACGTCCTACAAGCTCCGGTCCACTTTCTCTCGCAACAAACATTTCTCCTGTGCTTGGAAATCCTCCTTTTTCATACCATTCGACTCCAATTTTAGGGATCGGGGTAGATATACCTGCAATTTCCACATTTCCAGTCTTCTTAAAATGTGGCGTTGGAATATCAATCGATAAGAATCCATCTATGAATGACTTAATTGTATCTTTCCCTATATCCCATAGACTTCCAATTGCATCTTTAATTTTCTGCGGCAGTTCTGCGCACCATTTGAAAACATCTACAATCTTATCTTCCAATCCCTGTAATAAGCCTTGTACAATATAATTTCCTTGTTCTTGCATCACTTTCGACGGAGAATGTATTCCAAATGCTTTTTTAAACCCGTTTACGAATGGATCAAAAATATTTTCTTTAATCCATGTCCCAATTGATGCCATTGCATCCCAAATTCCTTTTAGAAGCCCCTCTATCGTAAATTGCCCATCTTCATACGCCGTTTCTTTCCACCAATCAACAACAGATGTCCAAGCATCTTCAATTAATCCGTACAAGAACGCCGCAAGACCTCCAAGCGCTGCTCCAATTCCTTCGAATACTCTCTGTGTAATTCCCGACCAATCAATCGTTCCTATGAAGTCTGCGATTTTCCTTCCAAGTTCTGCCCAATCTGTATTTTCAAAAAATTCTATAATTGCATCAAGAATCCCTTTTATTCCATCAGATAATCCTTCTGCAGCCTTTGTCCATTCGATTTCTCTTATACTTCCATTTAAAAAATCCGAAATCGCTCTTCCAAATTTTTTCCATTCAAAAGTCGTCACAAATTCATATGCAAAATCAATTACGGTATTGATTCCGTTTGCAAATGTACTTCCTACCAACTCCCAATCAGTAGTCGAGATGAATCCATTCAGGAACGTTGCAATGCTTTTTGCTATTTTTGATGCAGTTTCTCGTATTTTTCCCCAAGGAATACTGTTTAATGCAGCATTTAGTTTTTCTCCTACAATAGACCCGATTTCTGTAAAATCTGCCGTTTTCCACGCTTCTTTGATTCGTTCTGCAATACTTTTAAATTTGCTATCAACTTCTACCGTTTCAAACATTTCTCCTGGAGAAATACCACCATCAAGTTTCCCTGAATTTTCTTTCGAATTATCATCCAGCTTATTCAGCTGATCGAATCCAAGCACCGATCTCTTTGCTTCTTCTCCTGCCTTTTTCGCTGTCTGTGCCGTATCTTTTAATGACTCTGCGTAATTTTGCTGAACCTTTTTTGCCTTTACAAATGTTCCTTTTCCCGTCAATGCAGCCATCAATTGGCCAACTGCATTTGCTACAGAGATAATCTTTTGTATAAATGTGTTTAATATCGGAGCTACGACATCTAGTATTGGTGCAAATGCTGCTGCCAAACTATTTTTCAATTGTGTCAAACTAGACATCAGCATCGAAATACTATTGTTTGTACTGTCGCTATATTGCGCAAGGTTTTTAAACCCTTCCTTCATTCCATTTAAAGCGCCATATATAACAAAGCTTGCAAACATGTACTTCGCAGTCATTCCCAATGTTCTTAATGCGCCGCCTAATCCTCTTGACGCATTCGACATTCCATCCATTGATTTTTTGCTTTTCCCAAGAATCGGAATTCCTGTTTTAAACTTTTGAATCAACTCACCAAATGCACCGGATGTCTTTCGTATTACCGGCGTAATCTTTTTGAATGTAGAAAATAGTCCCCCGAATGACTTTAATGCCATTCTTGCCGTTTTACTAACAACCGGTATATTTCCAAAAGCATTTCCTATACTTTCTTTCATTCGTTTTGCCGTTGCAACTGCAGACCCGCCGACATTCCCAATTGCACTTCCTGTATTGTAACGCACGTCTTTACCAAGTCCCTGCATTCTCAATCTATTAGCACTATAGCTTTCCTGTGCTTTTTTCGCCTTTTCGATTTCCTGCGTCAGCTTCTTATATTCTTCACTGCTTTTCTTAATGCCTGTCGCATCCATATCTCTTTGCTTTTCCTGCAGTCTTTTCAGCACTCGTTCTGTTCTTTCTATGTCTTCTGCATTTTGCTTGTATTCATCTGTCTCTACCTTGATTCCTGCTGCTATTTGCGCCTGTTTTACATAACTTTTTACACCATCAGAAATTCTCCCAAAAAAAGTTAGACTTTTCATATCTTTTGCCATGCTTTTAAGCATATTTTTCATGTTCTGAAATTCCTTCATTCCAGAATCACTAGCTGAATTCGAAGTTGCTTTTTTCACTTGGTTCATTTCCTTTTTTACTGCGTCAGCCAACGATTTTGCTTCCGTCTTTGCCTTCTTGCTTTCATCCGCAAAAGGCTTCGAGTCTCCTTCTATTACAACACGCATTTTTTCTAATTCAATACTCATTTCTCACCTCCTCACCGCACGAATAGGTGTAACTATTCTTCATATCCCATTCTTTTATTGTATTCCATTGCATATTGTGCTCTTCTTTTCTTATACTCTTCGAATCGTTTTTCCTCGTTTCTGTTTTTATATTCTTCCTTTTCTTTTTCAAACAGCTCCGGGAAAGCGTCCCACTCTCTTACGACCTCTTTCTGTTTATCATCAATGAGTGTAATCATTCTGTCTATTATTAAATCTGCAAGAAGAAATTGCATAGATATCTTTTCCTTGATTTTCTCTTTCTTTTTGCGATTATAAGCATATATCATGTCGTTGACTTCCTTGATTGAACTTCCCCAGAAAGTTTCTGCCGGAACATCGCACTCCAATGCATTGTAATACATTTCCGTTATATATTCAGATGTTAGATTTCTTCTGCATCCTCCATCTTTTCCTGAATCTCTTCCATCTGATTTTGCGTAAAAAAACCAGATACAGACAATATCGGCATTATAACGCTCGATAATAGTTTGATCTGGCTTCCACCATTTTCTACATATTCATCATATAGATTTTGAACCTTTTTAAAATCTATCTTGTGATGATACTTTTGCGCAGCCGCTTGGATTATCGTTAACATAATCGCCAGCGGCGGAATATCATCAGATGTGATCACTTGCAATAAATTCCTTCTGTATTTGTCTTCTAATTTACAGATCGCGCTTGTTGTTAATTTTAAGTGCAGTTCCTTACCTTCCGCAATCTCCCAAATTGAGTATGGCTTTCTTACTTCTTTTTTCTCTTCGATGTCTTCTGTCTTCTCTTCTTCACTCTCTTTTACTTCATCAAATCCCGATAAACTTTCCATGCTTCATTTCTCCTTTTTATTTTTTTGTTTCTCTTGATATCTCTGGATCTGTAATCTTTAACCCGGATTGCAGAGACATTGATACATTCAAATCAATCACTCCATTTACTCCTCCACCCGTTCTTTTTAACGCTACCTGAGCATTAAATTCAGTTATAGTTCCATCTTTAAGTGTTTCCTTGAAACTTAAAATCTCTTTGTTTTTTTCAGCATCTCTTAACAGCCGATATGGAGATTCTGCATCTGTATTATAATACTTAAACACATACGTCATATCTCCTGCATCCCCGACTCCGTTTTCGTATTGTTTTACTTCATCTTCTAGGGTTGTATTCTCAATCTTTTCTGGTTCTACTCCCATTTCTGGAATTTCCTTTAATCCCTTGAGCTTTTTAAAGCTTTCTTCATCTTTCTTTTTAAACTCCAACTTTGCTCCATTTGCTAACATTCTTCATCATCCTCCTTTTTAACGTCCCCCGTTCCAATACACCATCTCTGTATCAGTATCAATAATTCCTTCATATCGCATTTGTTTATGCCTCATTCCTGAAGGCTCTGAAACATCAGAACATCCTGTTCTCACAAGACCCAATTCTGAAATCTTTTCATTAACCTTCAATGCAATTTCCGAAATACTCTTGTTGTCCCAAATATCAATTCGAAAACGGACATAACTTTTTTCTTCTCGGTCTGTCTTCTCATATACAGAATTATCCTCCTCTACATACTGGATCGCCGGCAAACTCATCCAATTGCTTGGATACACATCTGTTACATTGTCATTTACTTCTAACAGTTTAGAATAAACCTTATCTTTTATATTAATCATAACGTATCTCTCACACCTTTCATTACCCCTGTTCGGATTAGATTTTCAATCTTGTCCTTATTGTTTGCAAGTGCTGGATATAAAAATGGTTGTGCTGGTTGTCCTGTGCACTGATAAAACTTCCCATCTTTTGTATCAACAGAAAACCACTGATATTTTTCCGCCAATTCTTTGTCAATTTGGCTTTCATGTATCCACCACGGACTCATCGTATAAAATGGAGTTATATTCGGAGATATTCCTGTGTGATTTCCAGCCCCTTTAGGACCTGTCCCAAGTTCCACATATGGAGCATACTTTTCATTTATGTAAACAGTACCTCTTACAATGCCATCATTTTCCTCTGTCTTCGTGAAAATCCTATTTTGTAAGTTTCCCGTCTCCGTTGGTGCTAATGCTTTTGCATTTCCTTGAACCATTTTTCCTGCGTTTACAATACCTCTTACAAGATTCTCTCTTACCGATTTTGCAGAATCATCCAATTGCCTGCACAATTTATCCGTACCACTGATGGTCAAAGTTTTTCTACCTCCATATAAAGCGGGCGATATGGCTTTATGGAAATAATCTTATAATCTGGTTCATTATCTTTCCCTGAATATAAACAAATTCCATCACCTTCGCATAACGAAAATTCGCGAAATTTATAGATTGTCTTTCCATTTTTATATAAGATTTTGTATTCTCCATCAATTTTACAATTTTGGATATAATTCAGTCTGTTTCCATATTGTTCTGTTTGTAATTTCCCTGAAGCCGGCCATACTTCGACCATCATTTTTTTGGCATCATTGTAGGTAACTACAGGACTTCCTTCTCCGTCTTTCTCAACAACTTTATTTTTTAGATAAATCTGTTGCATCCTGCTTCTTCTCATGCGCATTTCCACCACACCTCGCTAATCTATATCGCTTCAAGATATCATAGATATGTTTTGGGGCAGAATCAAAGCTATAGCTTTCTCCCGCTTCACTTCTTCCCGTTTCTCCTTCTGTCCCCATTCGATTATATGCCATCAAAGCCAAATCTCTTTTTGGCTTTTCAAGAAATGGTATCATATTCGTTCTGTTTGTATATGCCAAAACAAATTCTTCTGCATCTTCCAGAAGAGTTATCAGCAAATCTGTATCACTCTCTCCTGTTAATGTCATCAACCTTACAATGTTTTTTTCACTTTGCATTAAGCATCACCTTCTAAAATCTTTAGCAATTCCTCTTTCTTCAACGCTTCACATCCATGAATCCCCTTTACTTTTGCAATTACACGCAGATCTTCCACCTTCATCTTTGCAAAATCCTTTTCCTCTTTTGTATCGTCACTTAAATTATCATTTTCCTCTTCGATTTGAATGATTTTTTTGATTTTCCCTTCATCTTCATTCACGATGTAAGCCTCCGGCTCTTTCTTTGCCAATTTAATCACATCTTCATTTAGACATTCCGTCAATACTTTATTCTCTTTGTGATAAATAAACGCCATTCTCTTTTCTCCTCTTCTTATTTCGAATTTGCCGTCAATACTGCAATACATTTACTTTGGAATACTTTTGCCCCATATACATGCAGTCCCTTTACTGCATCAGAAAATCTCTTTTCCGGTCTATATGCTTCTGTTTCCAAAATTTGTTCCGCGTATGATCCAGCTTCATTCGTCCCACCAATGATCTTATATTTTGCCTTTTCTACATTCGGCACATTGTTGGATACATAAATTGTAAACCCTGCTGCCTGTCCAACTTCTCCGCCTTCCAAAATGGCTTTATTGTAATCTGTTCCATTTCCGACAAATCGTTTGTCTTTCAGTAAAAGACCGTGGAACCAAGCAGGAATTACCGCCCATCTTCCAACTGTTGTTACGTTTGCTTCTGTGAGCTTTGTTCCTAAGTCAACTAAATAATCATACGCATTATCCACCGTTATAACGATTGGAGATTCATCTGTTCCGATTTGATTATCTCCATGCACATTTACCGCGAGAAGATTTGCCGCAAATTGATCTACTACATCGTTCATCGCATATGCTGCGCGTTGCATAGCTGTATCCATGAGTTTTGGGTTTGTCTGCGCATTGTCTACATCATCGACTGCTATATTAAAATATTTCGCCTGATCAATCGTAAGCATCTGCTGTTCTCCGTTCAGATCTTCAGGTGGATCAATATCTTGTCCTTTTTTGTAATCTTTTACTGTTACATCTCCAATTTGATTTACTTTTACCGTATCTCCGTAATTTTTAATTTCACCTTCGTAATCTCTGTTTAATAAATTCAAATAAACATGTCTCTTGTCTAAATGTGCTAAAAGTCGTGCACTCCATATTGTTGGGATAAAATTTTTTACTGACATATTGAATTACCTCTCTTTCTTATTTCCACTCTTTCATTGATTTGTTAATAGATTCCCAATTCTTATTGATTTCTTCTGTAGTCATCTCAGAAACCTGTTCTTTTGTGAATGATGCACTTCCAGGTGCTTTTTTTAGTGGTTTCCCGCCCTTTAATCGTTCCTCCACTGCTGCTTCCACTGCGCTTTGAAACGCCTTTTCTACAACTTCAATCGACTTACTACACGCATCAGCATCTGAATAATCTAAAACTTCTGCAAGACTTGTAGGAAGTTTCTTCTCTGACAATGTGTTTTTAGCTTCTGCCATCAATTCTTTCTTTGTGACTGCTGCTTCTCTCTCAGAAATCTCTTTTTCCTTTTTCTGCTGCAAATACTGTTCTTTTTGTTCTTTTGTCATACGCGCAAGCTTTTCTGCCTCCGAAAGCTTATCATCAGTCAAACTTTCCCATTTCTTTTGAGCCTCTGAAACCGCTGTTTCTACTGCTTTTTTCATTCTTTTTTCAAATTCTTCTTTATTTCCGTCTTTTTCAATGAAATCATCAAACGACTGACTGTCCGTATTTTCCTCCATTCCGCCTGTCTCTCCTCCATCGCTTTCTACATCGTCCGAAAAAAATTGTAGCACTAACGGAAATCGTCTCTTTTCATTTTGCATAATTTAAACTCCTTTCTACTGTTTTTACTATTTAACGGATAGCTCCGAGATATTTCGATCACCTCCCAACCTAATTTATTTCATAAAAAGCGAAGAACACCTACCATTTTCTGATAGATGTTCTTCGCTTTTACATTCCTAATATTTCAAATTCCTGCCAAATATCCTTTAATAATTTTTGATTTACCTTATGGTTATTCACCATATCTTCTGCATTATCATAATATGTCCCTTCTCCATCCGGGCATTCTGCAATGAATGGTGTTCCATCTGTTGATATATTATACCGAATTCCATATAGCCTGAATTCTATATCAAGCCCCATATCAATTGCATCCGTTAATTCTTTTAAACTCTCAAGCCTGTCACCCAACCTTATCACCCTTTCTGTAAAATATCAGCATTTGCTATTTTATCACCCAATCTCAAAGACATATCATGCACCTCATCTCTCTTTACGCTAGAATCGTTCAATTCTTTCCATCCATGTCTATGTGGCACAACTGGATGTTTTACCGCATTCCCATGATCCGTTAAGTCGATATCTAGTCTTGGCTTTCCTGTCTTTCCGTAATATCTTCTTTGAATGATTTTTCCATTTTCATATTTATCAAATACGCTGTTCGGCGCATTTTCAAATGGTACTTTATGAACTTCCCCAGAACTAATGTTTCCTTGACATTTTTTCTGCCAATTCACATCTTTGTATGCTTCTTTTATCTCCTGCCAAGTTTCATTTTTATTATACTTCATATCTTGAAACTTAGCAAAAGATTCTAAATCTTTTTGATTCCCCAAAACTTCTTTATAAGATTTATATTGTTTTTTATCCGCCGACTCACCCTTTACCTTTTTCTCTATAGTCTTTGCAACCATTTTGTCGCTCACATATTTGTTATACCACTCATTCCACGTCATATTCGCTGGTATAAAAATGTTTTCTCCTGTCTCCGGATCTCTCGCACGTGCCTTCATGGTTTTTAATATTTCTTCTGATATGTAAGCAATTGTAGTAGATCTGCAAAACGGGTGCATAGGTGGATAATTTCTTCCCACTAAAGCATCTTCTACCTTTATCCGCATCTTGTCCATATTTCTACATATCACAGAAGTTCTAAGATCTAGCGTTGCAACAAATATGTATTCCTGTATTCCACATTCCTTGTATGACTCCAGCTCAAGTTGCCCAACGATATAGGCGCTTTCGGTTCTTACCAACCTTCTTGCTTGATAGTTTCCTACTAAGAATCTATTTTCTATTTCTTTTACAACATCTCTTAGTGGTTTTCCGGTCATTAATGAAACGGTTAACTGTTCTTTTATATCCTTGGCAAGCGCATCTGTATTATTCCAAATGCGACTCGAATAGTTCTCTCCTGACCACTTTTCGTTTAATGCTTTCTCTATCTGATTCCCATTGACGCCTGCAAACTGAAATTCCATCCCCATATTTTTCTGAATATCGAATATCGACTTATAATACGCTTCTATCCCTACATTCGTATAAAAATCCGTTGCAATTAGCTTTTCCTGTTCGTACACCGATTTCATCATTAAATCAATTTCATCCTGTAATTGTTTTAATCTACTAATACGGAACTGATATGCAGGTGCTTCTAGCCTTGCAAGAAGATTTTTTTTCTTTTTATCGTCTTTTTCTGTTTCAAGTAATCTTTTTAATTCTTCTATATCTTCTTTATCTTTCATTCTCGATAAAAGGACTATCGCTTCCTTCTCTGTTAATTCATGCTTATCTGCATACTTCTCAAAGATGTCTTCTGCCTTGTATGTTAAATACCGGCTAGCCTTTACATAAATATCAGCAATCTGTTCTGCAGTTTTTTCAGCTTCTTCCATGTATTCGAATATTCTTTGATTCTTTCTCTTTTCCCAATATGAAAGTTCTTTTTTATTCATCCTCATCAACTTCTTCCATCTCGTCTGGAGGCATATTCTCGTTTACCGTAAATACTTTTCTTTGTAGTTCTGCATTTTCTTCTTTCTCTTGCTTTAAACTTTCAATCTCATTGTCCGGATCTTCCACGAACGGCAATAATCTAATAAGTGTTTTAGAGCTTACTTTTCCATCCAGGTTTGCAATCATCTGTGCTATTTCAACCAGATTCTTTGGCAGCGCTCTGCTGAATGTAGGAATAATAGAGTCTGCTTCTAAGGCAACTGCTTTTAAGTTCAAAAAATTGCAAAATAAACGTATCCGTTTTCTCAGCCCTTTTCTGTAATATCGCTCTTTAATCTTAGTTACCATCTCTAATCCAAGCAGCTTATATTCCATTGCGACACCCGATGTATTACCACTGAAATTCTCATCGGTCAGATTCGGAATGTGGCTAAATGTATAAATATCTTCCTTGATAGCTTTTCTCAGAGTTTCTGCTCCAGTCTCATCCAACTGTCTTGTAAGATATTCCGCTCTAGAATCTTCATCCATTTCCAATAATTTATCACTCTTTAGTTTCTTGTGTGCTTCTTTGGTTTCTTCCTCTGTATCGCCCAATATCGAGCCATAAACAACAAGTATCGCATCAATAAACTGCTCCTTATCATTGACGCGATCTGCCATGAGCATATTATATGCATCAATTAGTCCGATTTGCTGCTCAAAATCACCAATATTGAACTTGTTATTTTTATATTCTGTAATCGGACATTCTCCTAAATTATGAGAATCTGGTACCTCATCCATACTTAGCTCTTGCGATTCGCTATAGTCTGTGGATAGATTGAAATTATAAGTCAAATTCTCTGTGCATACGGTTGCAATATATTTTTCCTCACTCGTTGCAGAGTTCTTTTTAATGTAATAGTACACACCAAACAGTTCCTTTTGCTCAATCGAATCATCATAGACAAGAAAAGTATTCTCTGACTCTAGATTTCTTGTCATTAATTCTGCCTTTCCTTCTGCCGCATATGTATAATCATAAGCCACACCATAAATAGACTGCATCAAAGCATTGTCGTTATCCGTATCATCTACCTCTGCCACATCAAACGCTTGTATCAATGTGTCTATGCTATTTTTCCCTGTATTCTCATAAGTTATCGGATTCCCCATGAAATATCCTGATGCCGTATCTGTAATATCTTTCGCATGATTGCATACAGTCTTTGCGTTCGGAGCATCTTTTTCTCTTTTCTTACTCAATATTGCATGCTTTCCATCGTAATACTCTTTATTCTTCTTTAACTGCGGAAGTACATATTTTCGATGTTTGTTGATTAGCTGTACAATCAATCTTTTATCAAGATTAGTTTCATCGTATTTGTCCTGCGGATAAGTTAAATTACAAAGCATAGTTTCTCCTTTCTACTGAAATCCCAGTTTTTGTTTATTTTTAACTCTTACTTTTTTATTATTTAAAATCGTATAACAAAAATATCTCACAGCATCCATCGCGTGATCCATTGTTTTTATAGGCTTATCTTCTCCTCGTTCTGCTGCTTTCTTATCCCATGCATAAGATGCAAATTCTTTTCGCGTATTAACACATGATTCAGAGAAAATTATCGCTTCTTGGTTCAAAAGCATCCCAACTACACGAATACCATCTTCCACATCATTTTTCGCTTTAATAACCGTGAATCCAGCTTTTCTAAGTGCTGCTATAAAAGATGCAGCTGATGGATCCACTATCACCGCTTTTATCTCTGTGCCATCAAGAAATTTTTTAAAATCTTCAACGTATTGATCATCTGTCTTCTGTTCTTCTTTTTCTCTTCCAGAATAATAATACTCTCGAATGCAGTACCACTTTCCGTCAATTCCTTTGTTCCATAAAAGAAAAACTGTTGCATTCTGCGTACCATAGTCGACACTTACATATCTTCCGGAATTAACTAAATTTCTGAAAAAGCTTAATATGTTGCGAACATGCTTTTCTCCCGAAAACATATCGTAAATAATTCCTTCAGCAACCGCCCACAGTCCACATATATAGCGTTGATAAAACACTCCTGTATACATGGAACGGTATCGTTCTTTTACTTTTTCAGAGAGGCTCAGGTTATCATCCATTGTAAAATGTATATACAGCAAATTTTTCAAGACAACATTCTGTTTTTTCAGTTCCCCTGCTTTCTTTTTCCCTAAAAATCCAACACTCTTGTCAATCCAATTTACTTTAAACCAATGGTATGGTCCATCCGGATTACAGTTAAACCAAAACTTAGATCCATCTACCGAGCACCTTCCTGTAGCTTGATTGACAAAACTTTCAGGCATAAGTGCAACTTCATCAAAGAAACAACCTGCTAGAGTGATACCTTGTATCAAATCTTGTGACCGTTCATCTTTTCCACCAAATATATAAAAATAGTTTTCTATACCATTTCGAGATACTACAATTAAGTTATCCGATCTATGATCCGTTACTGCATATCCCCTGCTTTTAAGCATCAACTTTAGCCAGAATAACACGTTTCGTCTAAAAGAGCCTATTGTCTTTCCGCACATGCCAAAATTCTGCCCTGAAAACGTTGCCATAGCCCACATCACATAGGACAATGACATGCTTACCGTTTTCCCCGATCTGATCGCTCCATCCGCTATGATTCCATCCCATTCACATACTGGTGATGTGGAAATCCACCATGTTAGTACTTGTTTTTGCTTTTTAGAAAATGGTTCAAACTTAAATATTTGTTTCGTTGACGCTTTCCTTCTATTTTTCATTTCGGATATTGTCCGTTTTAATGATTGTATCTTATCCATCTTCATCACTCCAAACATCTTCCACAGCTTTATTCATCACCTCTATAAATCCATCATCTTCCTTAACATCAGTCTGTCCATTTTGTTTCAATAACTCTAACTCAAATTTCATTGTTTCCAGTTCCAAATGTGCATCGTCATATCCAAATTTGTGTAAAGAATCAATTGCTTTTTGTTTTCGCGCTTGGACTCTCGTGATGGCATCTTCTATTATTTGTATCTGTGATAAAATCCCTTCGTATTCTTTCAGATTAGTCCATTCCCCTCTTTCATGTCCAGCTGCATACCTCGTCACCATCATTCCTGCTGGTATCTTCGCATCTCCACCCATATATTTCTCACATTCCGCTTCTTTCAATGATTGAATCCGTTTCAACATTCTATGCTCTCTGACTGTCAAGAGCTGTATTTCCTGTAGTAAAAGCTTTTCTTTATCGTGTGGAATTGTTTCTAATAGTTCTTTTTCTTCTTGATTTAATGTATCAAAAAAGAGAGTTTCAAACTCTCCTGTTTTTAACGCATTTTTGTTGTGTCTCGGGGCTGCTCCTCCTTTGTTCCCTACTGCATTTTTATTTCCTAGTTGACCACCTTTTTGATTAGTAACGTTACTATTAGCATTTGGTAACGTTACTTTATCCCATCTATCTTGATTTTTCCACTTTCTGACTTGTTCTTCCGACACGTTTAATTCTTCCGCAATGTCTTTAAGAAGGCGTGTTCTTCCACTTTCAATCCATAGGTCTTTCGCCTTATCTCTATTCGGACTTCTCGGTCTCGCCAAGCCTCACCACCTCTCATTCGTGTTTGTTTTTTAATTTTCTATCTCTGGATACAACAGGAATCGAACCTGTGACATATTCACTACGAGTGAAGTGCTCTACCACTGAGCTATGTATCCATATTTGGGTATTAGAAAAGACGCCCTAATGGACGCCTTACATTTGTCTCATCTTCACATCAACTGCCTCTTTCCTGACATTGTGATGCTGGTTCTGATTCTCCGGCTTTACCTTCTCAGTAATGCTGTTGAATTCTTCATTGCTTTTCTTTCTGTTTAACTTCTCTTGATCCTTCTTATCCATTTCCTCACCTCGGATATAGTATGTGAGGAATGAGATGTTTTATGTATTGAAAAAGCACCCCGAAGGGTGCATATTTAATTGTTTGGTTCTTCATCTTTCTCTTTTTCTATAATTTCCATTACTCTTGTACCCGCGTGCATTTTGAAAAGCTGAAAAATGTTAAAAATAAAACTTTTTATCTCCCACATTATATAAAAAGCGAAAAAGAAATATAAATTTAACAATAGTATTGCTAAAGCATTGTTATATATTCTTCTTTCAAAACATACAAAATCATTTGGAACAGCTCCTAAGCACAATGACAAAAACAAATTCAAAAGTATAAAAAACAGGCACAGCATCATCAAATTTACAAACTCCTCATTAGTCTCTTGCAATTTGCTTTTGTCTTTACCATTTTTTTCAGTTTTGCTATTCAACATACGAATCAATAAGTCATCATTGACCAAAGCTTGAAAAAACACATATCCTGTAAATACAATTCCAAATATCGCCAATAATATAGCATTAATTTTTTCTACTGAATTTTCAAAAAGATCAATCGTATCTTCAGAATAGCCAATTAGCAATGCCGGAATCAATGCTACTAAGCAAATAAACAGGAATTTTTTAATCTCCTTTTTTGTGGGTTTTAAGCTCTCGAAAGATTCCAGCATTATTTGATCAGATGATTGAGGTTCAAGCATTTTTTGTAATAAATCAATGTCGATTTTTTTCATTCTCTCACCCTCCACATCCAATACTATTTTTTAATAAAACCTATTATTTTACTGCTGTTTCTAGAATATATTTCATTGTTATTTTCACTCACATATGTAATGCTTTCCAATTTTTTACCTTCTTCAATAATCTGTGATATTTCGTTTCTTAAATTCCCTTGTCGAATATCCAAATTCATACTCTCTGAAATTCTTTCATTTTTTATTCTTGTCTTTTTCTTCTTTCCGTCTTCAGTTCTATAGGTCACCTTGAATATCGGCTCTACAATCCCGTTAGATTTTTCAACTAAATCAATCACTTCTTCTATATTTCCAGGTGATTTTAAAATCAAATCTGTTTTCTTACAGCCCACTGCTCTTCTGACATCATTTGATATATCTCCTAATATCCCACCAAAATCAATATCTCCATTTAATGGATAAAATCTTAAGCACAGTTCATTAATTTTTTCCACTTCTTTTAATGATTCTACCAATTTTTTCCTCATTGGAATACCCACTACATTTAATATAGGTATCGGAAGTTCTTTTTTATTTTTTCCCTTTAAGCTCTGATTTTCCTCTTTAACAAATCTATTCAAAAAATCTTTCGCTGTTGCCTTAAAATTTTGAATTGTCGGACTTCCCTTTTGATTTTTAACAAATAGCATTCTATGATTCTTTAAATAAATCACAAATATCGAGAATGGTGCAGACGGGTATTTTTCATCCTTTTCAATTATATCCCAATTCTCATCCACATCAGATTTTACTTCTAAGACGGTTCTTTTAACTATTAAACCTGTTAAAACATATTCTCCATCTCTTGCTTCTTCTAAATTAATTTCCGTAAAAAAGAACTCAGAATCTCCTGCTTTTTTAATATACTTTGCAGTGAGTGCCGGCATAAAAATCGCATCAAAGTAATTTAGCAATGGTTCTTCACTTCCATTCTCGCCATAAAAAACCAAATTAAAGTTTGCAACCATACTACTTTTCATGTTCTCTTGTTTCATATTCTTTCCTCCACACACTTACATAAACAAAACCCTATAAACATAATACAAGATTTTTCATCATCATTCAACATGGTGTGACATTTATTTCACGTATGAAGTAAATCCATTATAGAACGTCTGTTCTTTTTTGTCTATTGACAAAATTCACAAAAAAGACACCTCACAATCTGCAAGATGTCTTTCTCGATATATAAGTGTGTTTTGGAAGAAAAGTCAAAAGTTAATTATAACTTTTCTAGAATAATTATAACATATCTAAAATGTTAATTGTGTTAATCTTTCAAGTATTCACTTGTTATTTGCGAAATTCTTCCTCTGCTATATCCGATGATGTCTGCAACCTCTCTCTGCTTCTTCCCATCCACGTACAGCAATTCAAAAATCTCTTTAATCTCCACATCCTCTATCCCGTCAAGAAACTCTTCCACCTCTTGAATCCCTGCTACTACCTGCAGGCGTTCCGCTTCTTTTTTCCTGATCTGCTTGTTTATTCGCTCCTGCTCATCCGGATCAGGTATCATCACAGATGTCCTAACTTCCGTATAGGGAAAATCTTTACTTGACCCACGAACCTTTCCCATCACTTCTCCTGCCGGCTCAGTCTCACAGAGTTCTGATATCCTCTCTTCTATACGCTTAAGTCTTGCTTTGTTCGGTCTGTACTTTTTCAGTTTTAACTTGTCCACCGGCACCACCTCCCTTAAGTCTTTCCTCATAAAAATCCGCCACACTACTATACTCTGCCAACTGTTTCCTCTCCTTGCGATGACTGCATGTTGTGTATGCTTTCCGCTGCATGTGCCACTTTGCGTTTTCACTCGGTCCTCGCTTTATAATATCATCAAAGGTCTTTTCTTCGTCCAGCTTTGCTTGTTTCCGTGTTCTTCCATAGCTCAATTTATCACCTCTTTCTGTCGGAGCACTTAAGACCGTGCTCCGCTGTCCTCTAAGTATCGTCATCTTCAAACCACCGTTCGATTTCTAGCTGCAATCTCTCATTTTCATTGACCGGAAGTCCTAACGGTTTCCAGTATTTTATGATTCCAGCCGTCGCAAAGCTTGGTTCCCATTCTTCTTCGCACCCAATGCTTTCTAATCTCCATCGTTCCGAAACATCTAAGAAATAATCGCTTTCTTTATGCAACCAGTCCGCTTTTCTGTATTGATATATTCCCGGAGATTGATTGCTATATCTATGAATAATTACGCATAATTGCTTATCTAACGGCAAAGTATTGCAATTCATCGAAAACCATCCATCATCCGGGATATTAAAATTCACAATGCTCATCTCACACCTCCTACTCCTCTTTCACAAATCTTTAAAACTTCGTTCACAAAATCTATGATTTTCAAACACAATATCATCATAAATCCTGTGTATAGTAATAATCAAACAAAGACATTTAGTTTTTTATATAGATTTTCTTTTTCATAATTA